>JACCDO011817710.1_pt1 | contig 55935 bp, 51 predicted proteins | sample 7446101 | NCBI WGS metagenome assembly JACCDO01 (sample SAMN15323440, study PRJNA562643) | freshwater metagenome | isolation source: river surface water | place: USA:Blue River Watershed | collected 2017-08-16 | reverse complement strand
GACCATTTTGCATTTTATAGATAATATTTTTCTTATAATCGCGAAATATTATTTTTTCTCCTTTAGCATTGAATTCTGCCATATATAATTTTACTCCGTTCTTATATAAATACTCAATATGTTTAACTCCACGTATGAATTCTGTCACAAAACCATCAATAATATCATTATTATAGCTAATTTGTTCAAGTAGTGTTGCATCATTCCAAAATTTTTCATGTATACCTTCTTTTTTCCATTATAAAATGTTCGTTTTTGATATATAAAACCATTTCTGTAATAGTCTGTAATGGTTAATATTTTATCCATATCATAAACTGTTACTCGTTCTAATATTTGGTTCATTTTTCCATGAAAAGGAATTATATATTCAAATTTTTCTCCATGTAACATACCCATATAATAATTTTCTTTACAAATTAGATACTTTTTTGCATTAGGATGAATTTCTACCTGAATATCAGAATCAGATTCTTCGTTTGATTCTTCGTTTGATTCTTCATTTGATTCTTCGTTTGATTCTTCATTTGATTCGCATTCTGAATCAGTATATATTCCCAAATTTCCATCTGAATCATAATCATGTATATCTTGATATCTTATAGCATGATAATATTCATTACATTCCCCATGAAGATCTTCAAATCTATACTTATTTATATATTCTATACAATTTCCCCTTATTTTACCACATGATCGTATAGTCTTTTCTTCACTATAAATAAAGGATAATACAATATCAATAATATATTTATCTAACTGAATATATTCACGTTCCATATTAACATATATAGTAGTTTCTTTAGATTATTTATTAGATTCGATAAATTTAAGAAAATCATTAGCAAATTGTTCAAGATCTTTACCTTCATATTTAATAATAGGTTTTCCTTTGTGACAAATAAAAATTCCACTTTCATATGTTTTTGATGTACAAAAACCAAAATTAATGGTTGGAAAATCTCTAGCTAATTTTTCAAAAGCTGGATTAATACAATCATTAAAAAGGACAATACATGTAATAGGATGAATATCTTTCATTTCATGAATTCCTTTTGTATACATACGTGTTTTTTCTTGCCCATTAACCCACTCTTTGTATTCACCATGATACAAACCATCTTTATAATTTATAATATATTTAGGAGAACCATCTATGTTCCATTCTTTAAACAATCCATCCATTCTTATATTAAAGACGCAGTTTTGCACTTTTCCTTCCAAACAATATAAATCTATTGCTAAATTTCCATTAGGAAACCATTCTTTATATTCTCCTTGAATATAAAATACTGAATCAGATCCGTTAAGTACTCCATCTACGCAATTCATTTGACGAAATGGCTTACCATCATTGAAATAATGTGTATATTTTCCACACATGCGCCCATTATTATATGTTGCTTCGCACCATAAATGACCATTGTCATACCATTCTTTATAAATTCCATGAATTTTAGAATCTTTCATAGTGTACTGATTTCTGATTTTTCCGTTTGGATACCATCCTTTGTTGATACCATTTTCAGTGCATTCTAATGATTTATTTCCATTTTCGAACCATTCTTCGTAAAGTCCTATAAGGGTACCATTTTTCATAGTATATTTTGAACGAACACGTTGATCAGTTAAACGTGAATCAGGATCATGAAAGAATTCTTGGAATACACCATCTTTTTTGAGTATTTTTTTAACGAGAAAAACGTTATCGCGACTTGCGTTATATTCAGACATGATTGCAAGATCATTCTCTGTGAATTTGAAAAGATGTGGATATTGTTCCATAGTGGAAAGAATCCACTTAATATCACGTACTTTTAATATTTTGGTTTTGATATCATTGAGTTGATAGAGAAAATCTTTACAGTTTCCTGTAATACAGTATTCGAAAATTTCTTGAAATAATTGTTTGAATACAAGACTAATTTTTTCTTCTTCATAAAGAGATAAGATATTAACGATAGTAGTTAATAAATTAAGTTTATCTAAGGATTTAAAATCTTGATGAACTTTTTTGAGTTCTACTAAGGGATCTTTGACTTTAACAAAAGTTTTATCCAGATTTTTTTTACAAATAAGAGTATTAATAGTTTCTAGGACTAAGGCATTATGAGCCATGATAACAGAAATTAAGTTATCATTTGATTTCTTTATGCTTTCTAGAATCAAAGCGATTGATTCGGTTTGAGATGGTTCGCCGGACATCGGTATTTATAATACACCCGCATGTCTTTAAATCTCAGTTAATCATTATTTATTTTAATTGTTGTAGTTGGTCTTTTATTCTGGATTGAATTAGTGCTTTGTCTTAGATTGAGTCAGTTCTTGTAAATTTATTTCTAATTGTTGTTCTAAATCATGCAGTTTATCTTTTTCATTAAATAAACCACCTTTAATAGTAATTGCCAAATCTAATAATTTTAATAAAGATTTGTAAGAATTATAGTGTCGTTTGATAACTACAAATTTAGATATAGACGATTCGCAAAATTCACAAATAGACATTTATATTATAAAAAATTTATTTTTAAATAAAAAAATAGACTTCAACTAACTACTAGCTCAAAAAATATAGTATGTATCATTATTATAAATCGACGATATTGTTATTATCATATTTTAGACACATTTGATATTATTAAAAATATTATACTATAATTTTCATTATATTCTAGTATGTATTTATATAAGAGTTTTTAGTGAGCTCAAAAAAAGTCCATATTTTAACAAAAATTTGGCAAAAATATTTTATAGTATAAATTATACCTTAATTATTTTTAAAGAAAAATGTTGAAATTTGTTTTTTAGACAAAATCATTTTTTGTTTAACAACACACATTTTTTTGTTGTGTGTAAAAATTTAAAATCCTTAATGTTTAAAAATTTGTCAAAAAATATCAATAATTTGATTTTACGTTATGTACTATATTTTAATAGGAAACTTTACGTTATTTATAAAGTTTAGTTTATTTGCTTTATATCTTCATGTGAAATAATATATCCTGTATTAACTCTGGATTGTTTGTTATTTCTTGATCTATTAGGACTACGAGATTTTCTTGAATGAACTAAAGGAGTATCAGTACGAAAAACATCATCTGCTATTTCTTTCTCTTCTAATGATCCAAATTGTTTTATTTGATGTCTACAAATATTAAATACACGTTCTTCTTTTATAGAAAAATCTTCAAAATTGGCCTTATGATGATACATATATTGTTCATATGTTAGTTTATATGTTTTATATAAAACTAACAAATTCTTACATAGTTTTGTAATTTGTATCATATGTAAATCATCTGATTTCACCAATGATGGATTGCTTGCATCGTTATTAAAGTAACATTTACCATAGTAATAGTGTCTTGTTTTGATACATTCTATTAAACTATTCAATAGTGGTGTTAAAATGGTCAATGTTTTTAACGGTGAGTACTCTTCTGTACATAATTTTCCAATTATTTCTATCTTATTGGTTAAATCATCATTCTTCCATCTATCAATAGTTGTTTGGTGTGATGGAATATTAAAAGCTTGTGCTACTTTCTCACATGTTTGAGAATATAATCCATAGCAGCTTTTGCAATAAGGATGAGTGCTTTGTTTCCAATCTGGAGAATTTTCATTAATCTGGTAATGTTTTCTAATTTCATAGATAGAAGGTGGTTCTTCGTTACAATAATCAGAAGGATAATATTTCCATCCATTTGTTTCGTCATGTTCCATATTTTCTTTATTAACTTTTTTCCAATCAATTTTATTCATTTATATCTAAGTAATATAAAATAATCATTTTATCGTATGATCAAGTTTGTCCTGAAGGAACTGCGCGCTAGCGATAAAACCTACTAACTTATTTTAGATTATAGGCTCTTTTGAGCCTATTATATTAAATAATCTAGTTCGCCCTATGGGCTCATGATCATACTGGCCTTCGGCCGGAGTGCTGTCGTAGGCTGAGCGCTTGCGCGACTCGCACGATCTGAGTGTAAAACTTTACAACTAACGTAAAGTTTAATTCTCCATCTTCATTCTTTCAATACTTGTACGAGACTGTTCCATTAGTCTAGCAATTTCTTCTATCGTGTAATTTGTTGCCCTAAACACTTCCTTATAATCTTCCATTACTGAGTCGTAACATTCGCGGATACAAAATGGTAACGTGGTTTTTCCTATAGTACCACTTTCAGTTACTTTTGCAAAAGAAAAAATACAATATTCTTCTAATGTTGGAACTTTTGCATGTAATATAATATATTCAACAAAATATCTAGACGCTTTAAAGCATTCACGAGAATCAGGATTCTCTTCATAATACTTTTTACAACTTTCTTTCCATGTTATAATATTTCCATCAATATCTTTATAACTACTCATCTGTCTAAATGTTTTTGGACTTATAGGAACTCTATAACTTTTCATACGTTCAATATACTTATCGTCATAAGGCCAATTTACAACATGTTTTGGTAAAACATACTTAGTTTTTATATGAATATCAGAACTTTTAACTTGTGGAGAAATATCTTCTAATATTCCCCACATTTGATTTCCGGTCAGGCAAGATTTTAATGGATGTTCATCCAAATTTGCTGGTCCATCTAAAAGTACAACGTTATTTTCAAAAAATAACGCATTTTGGTAAAAGGCCTGCTTCCAAAGATTCTGAAGTCTAGCTTGCTGTGGTCCTTTTTTGCAAAATTCCAAATGATGCATCATAAAACGTAATTTTTCTATATATTTATCAAGACTCTTATTTTCATATTTTCCAAAGCATAATTTTACTATGTCTTTTAACATTTCTACGTTTGAAAGATGAAAGCGCAAAGTATCATGTTTAGGACTATGAATATAGTCGTAACTAGATAAAATGTAATAACAGCAAAGATCAGTCTCTAACATAGTTGTTGGCAAAATTCCCAAACCATTAAGACTCGCATAACTAGTGGTTTGAGAAAATCTCCACTTAATGTGATTTTCAAATTGCGGAATGATTTCTTGTAAGAAAGGAAATGTTTTAGCAACTGAATAAATCACCCATAACCATAAATCCATGTTACCAAAACGTTTTCCTTGACTAATCATATTAGCTAACTGATAGTCATTGAATTTAATCTCGTTAGACAAGCAAATAAATCCATCAAATGGTTCGCGAGTGAAAGGATTAATTCCGTCAAGATTTGGAATTGTTTTCAATCCTACAGAATGCTGAATGCATTTACGTATTTTTTGCATAGCTTCGTCGTTAAACATGATACGAAGTGGGCATAACTGAATACTTTCAGTTTGATCTTTTGTTAAATGGGTTAAAATGTCTTGATCCCATTTAATTAAAATACAAGGAACATCGCTATCATAAGAGATGGGACAATCAAAGGGAATTTTTGGCAAAGAGTCAAACTCTTTAGGTTGTTCTTGTGGTTGTACTTCTTTTGAAGACTGAAATGAAGCTGATTTAACATCATTAGGATTAAATGAGTGACGTAAAGACCCATTACACATGTTGATTATTAGATCAATTTTTGAAACAATTGTATCGTTCTGAGATTCACTATAGAAATCTTTTGTTAATTTTGAACAAATATCGATAGCGCTAGTCATATCAGTTTGAATAGCCATACGAAGTTCATCGTTGATAGAAGAATTTTGACGATTTGCGTGTTCTTTTATCATGCGTTTCTTGAGATTAACGAAGCTTGTTTTTAATGTCAAATTTGATTCACGTCCCCTACAAGCTTGTTCAACTAATAATTTGATTTTGTCCCAATTCTCTAAGAAATTATCGTATGAAATAGTATCTAAACTTGCTAATATTTCGTAATCTTGACGATTTATTTCAAAGACGACTGAACTTACGTTTCTAGATAGTTCATAAGTTGTAACTTTACTAGTATTATTTCTTGTAAAAGGACAAGTGACTGAAAGATCTGGATTATTAGAAATAATATGACAATCAACGTTATTAACGTTATTATCTTTTAACCATGAGTCAACTTTATCGATTGAACGAAGATCAACTTGTCCATCTGTTATGATGCAGATGTTGTCGTTAACACCAAGATGTTTGATACCTTCGATAATTTGCCAAGCATCTGTTCCACCATTACCAATTTTATCATTAATTGTTTGGTCAATTATTGATTTGTCTGTAATAATACGACATTTGTTATCCCAAAGAATGTAGTTGAGCGTTTCAAAACGCTGACGATAGTCATTAACAATATTTTTAACAACATTCCAGTATTTGGTGCAGTTTCCAACAGAACCAGAAATATCAATGCAAATAGTTGCTGTTGTAGTCATGTTTTTCAAACAGTTTGAAATCAAACAAATATCATTTTAGGCAAGCTTTCGTCTTTTATTTAAATTATTTAAACGAGAATTTTTGGTTTTATTTAACAAGCTTTGAATGCCCATGCAGTAAGCCCATGGTGCATTGCTATCAACTCCAAGACTGTCAATATTCGCATACCATGTCATTACTCCTTGACATCCAGCATTTTTTGCAAATGTGGTTAAATTAAGAGCGTCTTGCAAACTTAAATTTCTTGGTATATCATCAGGACCTGGCATTAGCCCTAATATAATTTTTGATGGGTCAACCTTCCATGTACTAATATAATAGTTGATATCCCATTCTATTTGTTCCTTATAAGTATTTGACGGATCAACCCATAAGTCGTATTCCATAGGTTGCCATGCATTAATATTACCGATGGTTAAATTCAATAAATTTTGCTGATACATTCCTTGTGCCCATGCTTGTGCAGGTGTAGTTAGTGTAATGTATAAAGAGTTATTTAAACTACGTAATGTATTGATAACACTAGCCGCTTGTTGAACAAAATCTGATGGTACGGAACAATAATAATCTTCAATATCAAAATCAACTCCGTCAAACCCACATTTAGTACATATTACATTTATATTATTAGCAAGATCACCAGGTCTAGAATAAAGGTCTGAGTTAGAAAAAGGATAAGTTGCACCACCAATAGATAAGCTTAATTTTGCACCAGCCGCATGAACGTTAGAAGCAATGGTTTGAACTTCTTGCATGGAAATATTTCCAAACCCAGGAATATAATCTTGACTAGTGAAATTAAAGCTCGCAAAAGCAAGAACGATTTTTGTACCAGATTTACAAGCACCGACGTTAATCATTGATTGAATAACTGATAATGGATCTTGTGATTTAGAAGCAGTGCCCCAAGTAGTAACGTAAGTAGTAAATGTAGAATTCATTTAAAGTAAAAATCTAATATTTAAATGTACTTAAATATATACAGTTATTTTTTCAGACTCAATTTCTTCTGTTGGTGATTTTGAGTTTTCGATTCGTTTTTCTAATGTATTTGTTATCGTTCCGTCATTTAAAAATAAAACACCACTAATATTACTGTTGGCTAAATTTAAGATATATACTCTACTATCTTTTTTGATATGATAATTATTTTTATCAAATCCAAATTTTCCCAATGCAAATCCATTATAATTTATTACATCACATAAATAAAAGTCAATAGGATTTTTAGGTGCATAAGATATTATTTCATTTAGTATTAATTTATTTTCATGTGAAATTTCTTGAAATTTGTCTAAGTCTAGTAATAGATTTATATGAGCTAATTTTAATGTTCGCGTATAATAAGATTGTCTTATTGTCCAATCTTTAAATATCTCTTCAGTATTTTCATCTGTACTATATGTTGATAAATGTGCAAAAGAGAATGATCGTTCTGGATGATAAAAGTTGTAAGAAAATTTATTCATGCTTCGTTGTAAATTCATACTTCGCATGTATAAATATGCTTGACATGTTGTTATATTATTCATTTATATTTGAATAAAAATCTTTAAGTTGAAATATATCCAATAAATTCCATTTTTGTAATTTTAACATTGTGCGTTATAATATCGCATATAAAATTATGTGGAGTTATTGTTGAAATTGAATTATAAGGTCTATAAGTTATGGTTTTTTGAATAGGTTCATAAATTTTAAACGCAGAATTATGAGCAAATAGAATTTCATGTTCATCTTTTAAAGAAGAACAATTTCCAAGATAGAAACATCTATATCTACGTGGTAAAATTATACATTTTATACAACAATTATCATTTCTAAATTCTTCATGTACAGTAAAGTCTAAAGAACATGACATTATGTTTTTTGAGATGAAATAATTATTTTTAACATCTTTAATGAATTTATCATTTTTAACACCTCTCCATAATATAATTTCTTTTGTTGTATAAGGAGCATTATATACTAATCTAATTAATTCAATAATATAATTATTCATTAATATTTCTATTAATTCATATTTTATATTAGGCAATATATCTAAAATTGCATTATATGTTTCTAAATTATAATTATTTTTATTAATATTTTTAATATTAATTATACTACCATGAAGGTCAATTATATCATTATCAAAATCTTTCTGCAACATATCTACTAATTGATAATAAAATATAAAAAATAAAGATTTGTCAGTAATCAATGTTTCTAGTTCTTGTTTCCAATTTTCTTTTCGTAAATATTTATTAATAAGTGAAAAATATTTTGTTGTATAAGAATATACTGTTAAATAGTCTCTTATTGTAAAAGATAAAATATATTTATTATGAGTGTTAAACCAATCAACATCAAAATCAGTAGATTTAATTAAGTCAATATTATCAATTGTTGAATTTATAAATTTATTGTTGTCATCATATAAAGTTATTTCAGACCATTCTAATTTCCAAGGAATTTTTTCATAATTTAAAAAATTAGGATCAAAATCTCTCATATAAGTTTTCGGTGTTGCTATATCATAATTAATAGTTTTAATCGCTATTGAATGATTTAGATCATTCAAATTATTCGTTTTGCAATAGTCCATTTATTATACATAAATATTTCTTAAAATTAAATTAGATATTATGATTAACTTTAAAAATCTATCACTTTTCTCAAATATGTTACTAACTTATTTATAGTACAAAATAATTTAGTTTGACAATAGGAATCACGAGAATGAATGTTGATTATCGTGAGTATTATCATTGTTTAATGCGATAATGACGGCTAAAACTTTATGTAAAATATAAAGTTTATACATTTTTTAATTGTGCATTTGTATAATAAACTTTGAGATGATTGAATGGAACTTTTTTATTAATGAAAAATCTGGCATTAAATCCATCATTTTCGCATGTTTCTAAGAAATCATGATCAAATGCATATGATAATTGATTTGGAATTTTATAATAATAGTTTAGTACTCTACTTCTATAATTAGAATTAAGTAAATTCAGAAATGTACTAACATCTGATTCGTCTATGAAATGAATTATATCTAAATATTTTTCAAAAACCCAATCTTTTGTATCTGGAAATATATAGTCATCATAATTTTCGTAGTCGATTTCTATTTCTGGATCATTAATAATTAATGTAACAATATTGGTACATCTTTCAGATAGATTTTCTTTGATTTTATTTACTTTTGGATAACCATAAAAATCAATCAAACAAAATAAAGCATTAATGCTTTCAATTATTTTTGTATCCTTTAATCCACAATCTTTTAAGTCCTTAATTAGACAATAACTTGCTTTAGCATATAAATAATCAATGTCTTTATCTTCGCACAAGTAAAGCTTGACAGATGACTTATATAAAAGCTGTTTCAAACTAGTATAGTCTGTGATAAATCCAATAAAGGTATCGTTATTTACTTCTCGTTTTATAACATGCGGAATTTTTTCATATAATTCGTCTATTGTATAATTAGTTACAGAAGTAATTGTGGATAAGTTTGTTGTGAGTTTTTTATAAAGTTTGCTATCTTCTAGTGCAAATTCATAGAATTTTTTCCCTACATGGAGTGCTATATCTGAATCATCTTTATCATTTGAATCATATTCATCATCTGAATTATTTTGGTGTTTTTTTATAAAATTTTCTATAGCTGTAACGCCAATATGTTTTATTAAATAATCCATATTAACGTAACGAATATGCCACTCTTCAAACTTAACCTTTAGTTTTTTATAGAAAAAATCATCAAGTCTACAATTATCAGATAAAAATTCTAACTGTTTAGGAAAATCATTAGATAATCCATTTTTTATAAAATAGGCTTTATAGAATTCGCAAAGATTTACTACTGAAAATCCATTAAGTAAATCAACAATTTTAGTAGCTTCTACTAATTCATTATGATTAAAAATCATAATGAAATCAATATTAATTTCTAATAGATTACCTATCCTACGATATAGATCTTTAACTTTCCACTTCTTAAGTAACTTAGGATTCATAATGATTGAATCAATAAAATTAGGACAATTATTATATAACTCATAAAAGGAATAATGATCTATGAGATCAATATGAAAAGAATCAATAGTGTAGATATATTTCTTACTAAAGTCATTTGGAATTTTTGTATATATACAAAAAAATGGTTCTTGACGATATTCTGTACGTTTAAGACCAAAACACTTATATAATAATTTTTGTTTTAGTGATGGAGAAGAAATATCTAACTTATGATTCAGATTTAGGATAGAGTATGTTTTAGATGCTCCAGCAGATTCAAAAAGTTCAACAAGCTCTTGATAATTATTAATGTGAATTTTTTTACATTTACAATTTAATGTATCACAATAACCAAGTTTTATATCAAATTTATCATGACAGAAAAGTCCATGATCAGAATTAAAACCGCAGTTTCCTTTACATACTATATAATCCATTTTTAAATTGAAATATAATCACTTCTTTTATTTCAATTTAAAGACAATATGAATCAAACTCAACTTAACGATCTTATTAAAAATAAAGCCGTTGCAAAAATTATTTTACAGATAAATTCTGTAAAGGATTTAGAAGAATATTTTCCAATTTATTGTTTTCATGACTTAAAATTTATAGTTGACAAATTATATACAAAATTAGACATGACTGATTTTGTAAATTATGTTACGTCTCATTACCACGAAGATCCTAAAAATATGAATATAGTTTTAGGAATGTTAATGAATAAAGGAATAAATTATAAAAAAATAGATAAGAATAAGTTCTGGTCAATTTATGATAAATTTGATAAAAATCAAATGCTGCACTACATAAACTCAAAAGACCAATTAAAAATTATGATAGAAAATGCACCTATAATAGATTTTAATATTATTAAGTTATTGGTTGATAATAAATGGGACTTATTTGATTTTATTATTGAAAAAAATCAAATTGTGCTTGTAGATGCGCTAAAAGATTATGCAAAGTTAGTACCACTAGATTTTTTATTATATGTAGTAAAAGACAAAAAAATCAACACAAAATTATTAGAACATCTATTAGTACATAATCGTGTTATAGATCATGTGATAAAGAACTGTTACTTGCAACTTTGTTATATTATTTTCAGAGATAAAAAAGAATATGCTGAATATCTAATTGATAAAATAATAGAAATAGGATCATGCGAGTGGAAATTTAAAGACGAAGAAGATTGTGAATTTGTTGAAAATCAAAAATTATATTATGACTGTCGCCCATTTTATGAACGTGATAAATATGAAAAAGTAAAAAAATCTACAACAATACAATATAATATTCTAGATCCAGATAGTTATGATATAAAAGTTAAAGGATCAAAACTAACAACACAATTTTTATGGTTTTGCGAAGATTGTGGATGCATGACACCAAATGATCTAATAAACTACAAAAAAGGTAGAACAATACTTTATCGCTTAGATTATTATAGATCAAACAATTACAGACCATCAATTTTACGTCATTTTATTTACACTTCAAGTAGAGTTAAAACAGATTTATTTGAAGGAAAGATGGATTATCTTGATGATTTTGAAGATGATTTACAGAAAGAAATTGTGGAAGAAGCTTTACGTCTTAAAGCAAAGATACCATATGAGTATTATTATAGATTTTTTACAGATGATGACAATAAAGGAGTTTATCCATTACGAAAAAATAAAAAATTACAAGATGAGAATGAGAAATATTACGCGTCTTGGGGAATTATAGCAAAATTTGGATATAATCTGTTAGCTAGAGACAACATGGATGAAAAAAGTATGGTCAAATACGTTTAAAAAGAAAACTTTACTAAGTAAAGTTTTAATTATGAGATTTGAAAATTTTAATGAAAATTTAATTGACGAAATAACTTTCTTTTATAGAAAGGCTGCAACTGAAACAAATTTTTTAGGATTTCATTCTCATGAATATACATTTGTTAATAATTTTTCTTACATGTTATTAGCTATCGATAACAATAAAATTGTTGGAATCATAACAATAACAAAAGGTTGTAGACTAAAAAATAGTCATGTTGGAACGTTAGGAATTGCTATATTACAAGAATATTGTAGTAAAGGATTAGGAACAAAATTAATGGATATGGCATTGAAATGGAGTAAAGAACAAGGTCTTCATAAAATAGTACTTGTTGTAAGAGAAGATAATGGTATTGCAACTAAACTGTATGAAAAGTTTGGATTTAATGTGGAAGGAATTATGAAAGACGAAACATTGATTGATGGTACTTATTATAACTCGTTATACATGAGTAGAATACTATAAATAAGATTTTAGTTTTTCATAGGTTTCGTCGCAATTTTTAACACAAAAAGGAGTAACGCGTTTATGATTACCAATTTCGAAGTCGTTACCTCCAGGACATATTCTATCTCCAAAAAAATGTATTTCACTGTACTTATCAATGAACTGTAAACAGTATGTTTTATTCCATCCAATTGGAAAAATATCAAGGCTAATTTGGCCACCAATCGAGCATTCTATTTTATCATCAAATTTTTTGAGAAGCTTAGTTCTGAATTCTTCACGAACTTTATGAAGATTATCGTAGAGCTCAAAATTATCGCGTTCTTGTTTTGAGCATGATCTTCCAATAGGACAAATATTAAGAAGTCCAGTTCTAAGTTCTATGAATGTTCCACGTTTAATAGGAAGTTTGATTTCACTTAGTAATTTTAGACATTCATTAACAATATCTCCATATAATTGTTCTCCAAGAAACTTTACAATATTAGTAGAAGAGTATAGTTGATGTTGAAAATATGTAACTAGACCATTTTCAGCAAAAACCCAGTCAAAATGATAGAATGCATCACCAAGTTGTTCTTTTAGTTTAGAATAATCGCTTCCACTTACACAACCAATGTGATAACCATGAATTTTAAGAAGCTTAATCATATCGACTCCATGTTGAGTAATAGTTCCGCGTGAAGGAGTAAGAGTATTATCAACGTCAAAGAGTAAAATTTTCATATTTAGATAGAATTGTAAAGATTTAAATTTAATCAAAAAATTTTTATATTTGATAAAATTAAAATGTCATCACAAACTATTTATTTTAATAATCCTTCAACTATTACTACTCTTCAAGGGCAAGTAGGAACAACTTCAGGACAAGTTATTACAAATCAATTAAATGCAACAAAACAAATAATTACAGATAAATATACATTTCCTGGTACTTTTGGTCCATATCAAGTTGATATGATTAGTGTATTAGTTAAATCTACTGTAGCTGCACAGTTATTTGGTAATTCAAATTTAAATCAAGGTACAGGTGGTGTTGATTCACGTGCTTGGTATGAATTAGTTATTGCTGTTCCTTCAAATGCTACAACTCCGCAAACAACAAATATTTATAAAAGTTCAGCACCAAATGTAATAGATAATTTAGGTACAAATAATGTACCTTTTGAAGACTATTATATCAGTTTTTCAAATAGTATACAATTTCCTAGTTTGAATGGAACAAATTTTGCAACACCAAGTATTTCATTTGCATTGAATCAAAAATTTAATAATTTAGTAGTAACTTGTAACTCAGGAACAACAGATGCTGCTACAAGAAATGCAATTTTAGCAGATATTCAAGCGGATCCTGAATATATTAAAATTAGAGATACAATGAAATATCCTGTTAGACATTCAAAAATGATACCAAATGGTTCTGGTGGTTTTATTTTTGATCAATTAAAAGCAATGAATGGAACTACTGACATGATTAATATTGGTGTAACTGGAACTGCATATCCAACCACTGTTTCACGTACTGATTATAATATTTCTCAATTACTAAATCCTATACAAAATGAAAATGCGCAAAATGGAAAAATGGGAATGTATCTTGAATTAATTGGTACTGGCGGTAGTTTATGTCCAACTTTTGGTGATAGTTGGCATTTAGCTCAAATTGCTTCATTAGGATATGTAGCAGTTCAAGCTTATTCATTTCCTTGGATAAATATATTTAATCGTTTTGATGGAACAAAAACCATTACTAAAATGTGGTGTGATAAAGAAGTTACTTTAAGTCCAACGCAAACTGATTCTCCTTACTACGAATATCAAAATGATGCAAAACAATTTGGATCTTATTATACTGCTGGTACTACATTTGGTACTGCTGGATATGTTAATGTATATGATGGATATAGAGCTACATTTGGTACTGGACCAACAATAAATCAAGAAAGATATTTCTATGAAATGAAATGTGTTTTACGTCAATTAGGTTTAGCTGACTTTATTGACTTTAATAATACAGTTGTTCAAGGAAATAGTGCAGGTGGTAATGGTTTTGCATTTTTACATAAATGTTTACCTTCTGGTCGTGCAACTTTATATCCTGATCCTGTAACTCCTGCTACAGGAGCTCAGTTATTTGGAGTTAAAGCATTTTTAAATAGTGCTGGATCATTTTATGATAGAAGTGCAATAGTTAATGGAGTTAACCCAGGAGTTCTTTCGAATGCAGTTGATAGAAATAATAAAGAAGTATTTAGAGCAATGTGGCCATTAAAATGTCCAATGATATCCGTTATGGGTGACGCTGATTATTGGTTTCCATTCTACGGTGCATCATTCACTAACTTTTTTAATGCTCAGGCAGCTGTTATTTATCAAGAAAGTTTAAAACAAGCAGTAAATAACTATGATAATACTGTTGCACTTAATTGTTCTCTTTCGGCTTCTATTTATACTCCTGCTGCAAGTCATTTTAATTATGTAAGAAATGCATCAAGGGGAACTGGAGCTGATGGAGAATGGGGAACTAGTTATGGTATGGGTATGGGTTTTGTTTTAGACTTTGCAAATGGTTGGTATTGTCCATTAAGTGCTCAATGGCCATCTGTAGAAGATCCAGTACAATTAGGTGGTGTTCCACATGAATATACAACTGTTCAAATGGAAACTCTTCGTAGATCTTTTATGTTTACCATGTTAGCACATCGTTTCTTAGGTAAAAATTGGCCAGTTCCAATAGAAGCTTTTAGAAATTTTGGATATCGCGTTGATCTTAATCCTTCTCAAGTCGAATCAAACTATTATCAAGATTGGTTAAAGATTGGACCAAAAGCAAGTTTATCTTATAATTCAACTTATGATGTTACTCTTGATAATGCCGGATTAGTTATTGGGGGTAATATTACTGCAAATGCTCTAACTTTATCAACAGGAGCAGCTTCTGCTTCTTCAAATACTGTAACAACTAAAATTCCAATTGTTGTAAATGGAACAACTTATTATATTTTAGCATCAACAAATAATGCATAAATTAAACTTTACTAAATGTAAAGTTTTAGGATACTTGAATATCATTAACAAATTCAGCCCTTAGTGCATTTATATGATCTATACAAAAACCATGTTTCTTTCCAGCTACATGATCACATTCAAGATATAATTTTCCATTCTTATATTCTTTATATTTACCATGAACTAGTCCATCTTGATACATTATTTCTTTATACAAACTTCCATCTTTATTCCACTCTTTGTGAATACCATGAAGTTTATCATCTTTATAAAAAGTTTCACACATTATTCCAGTTTTAGAACTTATCTCATAATCAGTCATATCATAATATTTAACAAATTTTCCATTTTTCTTTCCATTATCATACAATGTAATAGTCCATGGGGCATTACTATACTTAAAATTATTAATATGTTCGCCATGTAATACTCCATTAACGTAATGACAACTTATATAATTTACTAATCCTTTATTAGTAATTGAATCATACATGAATTCTTTATAGTCTCCATGAAGTTTTCCCATGACATAATTACATTCTTTCATAATTCCATTATTAGATCTTTCTATATAATTTCCATCAAGAATACCATTAACATAGTAACTTTCTAAAGTATTAATTAAATTATCATATTTAAATTTTTTTCCATGAATATTACCCATATTATATTCCCTTAATTCTGATAACTTACCATTATATTCATTAAATTTTTTATATTCTCCATGAAGTTTTCCCAAAACATAATTACACTTTGTAATTATAATAGGATTTATTTTCTTAGAATTTTTTGAAAAAGAATCTTCGTTATCTGATCTGTATTTATTTTCTTCCCATATATCTTTCTGAAGATTCTCCCATGTAGATTCTACATTAAATATACGTTTTTCGTTTCTTCTATCTTCATTATCGTCATCATCATAATCAATGTCATAAAGTTCATAATATGTTTCTTGATATTCTCCATGTAGAGTATCGAATCTGCACTGATAGTCTCTAACAATATAATTATCATAATAATTTTTAAGGACTAATTGTTTATTGCTATAAATAAAATCATAAACTATTTTAGCTATCCATTTATCAAGATAGTCAAAATAAGGATCCATTTTAATCTATTTTAATTATGTCTTTAATCTACTTTAATTATTGATCATGCTCTGAGTGTAATGTATTACTATTATTCAATTCGCAAATATTTGAATGTTCATCTCCTAATAATATCAAAGATGACATGGGCACAGCATCGTACTAATAAGTCCATTATATATGCTTTATTAGTACGATGCTGTGCAAGTTTTATTATTACAAAATTGACATTTACCAATAAAGTGTCTGTAAAAATGCGAGCATTTGCTCATTTTAACATAACTTAATCTTTGTTTAAGTTATAAATCAACCATGATCTATTCCATATCTATATACCCAGTCTGATGGTCTTCCCATCTCGTCAAATTCAATATAATCATTTCCTATTTTATCATTATGAAATGTTACTTGAAATCTTAGTTTACCATTATCATGAAAACTTTTTATTAATCCATGTCTTCCTTTTTCGTTATAACTTCCCATACTACAAATCATTCCATTTTCATGAAAGTTTATAAATGGTCCAAATATTTTTGATTTTTTATAGTTAGTAATCGATCTTAGTTGACCATTTTCGTACCATATGTAATCTTTACCTTCAATAAAATCATCAATATAATAACATTCGCTATAACCATTAGTCCAGTCTTTGCACAAACCCTGACATAAATTGTTAACATAAAAGCATTCTTTTATTAATTTTCCATTTTGGTCCCATTCTTTATAAAATCCTTCAATCATATTATTTTTAAAAAAACATTTTTTGTGTAACATTTCATTTTGATGATATTGATAACATAATCCATGCTTTTTACCATCTATAAAATTATATTCCATGCATTTTGTACCATTATCCCAATAACCTATATACTTCCCATGTTTTTTATCAAATCTTATAGTGTATTCTTCTTTAATGATATTATTTTTGTATATTTTTATTTTGGAGTATATAAAACTTTCAATGATATAAGGTATAGTATTGGATTTTAAAATTGAAACTAGAAGATTAAATTCTTCTGAATTAAATTTTTCAAATTTCATTTATATAAATTTCAATTGTAAAATATAATTTCAATTTGTGTTATTTAATTTGTCAATTTTCTACTAATTTTGATATATTAATATCATTATCTGAATCAACGAAACTACATTTTAGTAGATCAATGCATCTATTTTGAGATTATTCATAAAAAACTACAAGATTATTTAGTATGTGAATTTAAACTCGAGTATACGATATTTTTTTGAATTATATCCTTAAAATCATTATTAACAATCAAAACGTAATTTATAATTGTAAAATTTACTAGATTATTTAGATTCAATAAACCTTACCATATTATGTAAAGTTTAATAATTTATTCGTCTTGAATATTTTTGGATATAAGCCTTGCCTTCTAATGATTCAATTTCCGAATCATTTGAATAATTTGCTAACATAACTTTTTTAAATCCAATGTATCTCAAAATATACGTATGAAAGTTACATGCAGATAACGCAGCTATTATAATTATAAACATAGGAAATAACTTAATTGTAATTAATTGCGGTCCAATAAATTCTTCTATTCCTTGTTGATCGTTTCTAATTTGTGCTGATAATATCATAATAAAGTTATAAACTAAAGGTGTTGATAAACGTAATAACATAGTCATACATCGTAATAATGATACTTCATTTGAGCTTTTTGGAAACATGTAATAAAAAAATGAAAGACGAAGTTTAAAAAGAGATAACGTTGAAGTTACTGTCATGAATATTAAAAAATAAAACACAATAGGAATCGGTTGATTTATCTTTTTCATAAGACTTAAGTCAGGAAACATTATAAATAATTCTGATAACGTAATGACAATTATTGAAAAACCTAATAGTATATAAAATACTCCATATATATACTTTTTTATGGGATAATAAATCTGAGCTTTACTACTATTATATTGTTCTATTAGATATAATGAGTGTTGTTTTAATGATCTATAATACATTATCATATTTTTTGTAGAACATGTTTGGCTTAAAAAGTCTCCATCTATTTTATGGGCATGTGTAAAATCAATGTTTTGGTCTGTAACATTCCTAAAATATAAACTATCTATAGTTGATTCTAGTTCGGAAAATACGATGTATGATGAATAATAAAAATTCGAGGATTTATTCTTAAACATATTTAAGACTAATATCCCAATACCATTTCCAAAACAAATAGTGAATAATATAATTCCATATAAATTTGACATATTGATCATAAAATTTATAATTATAATTGGCCTTATACCATCTATAACAATTAAGTACACTATACATGATAAAAATAACACAGTAATTAAGAGATAAGTTTTAATATTATCAATTATTGCAAAACGGATTTTTTTCCTAATAGTTTGTTCGTCTGATATTATCAAAGATATCATAAAAGGGAAAATGATCCACATAAGTATAAATTGAAACCAAAATAGGATATTCCATAGAATAAGATCGTTATCAAATAATATTAATACAGAAGAAGAATAGAAAGAAAATAATGCCAAAGTGCAAAGGCATTTTATAAACCAAGAGTTATCTTGTAATGTATAATGATTTATTATTAAATAACTTAATATGATACATGGTATAAATAATAAATAAATCATTTTTAATATTATTAAAGTATTAATGAAAAATCAATTTGTATTTAATAATTGATTATACTTTAGGAAAAAATCCTAACAAAAACATTTGAAAGGGTAAAAGAATTATCTTCTATTTGTAATACATGCAATAATTTTGAAGACACTTCATTTTTTAAGTTTCATATGTTAAGAAAAATCAACAATAAATATTTCAAATCAAAACCGTTTTTTAGATCCTGTCCATCGTGTTGTGAACACATTCAGTCATTTTTGAGAACATTTAAACCAGATGATACAAATTATTACTTTATGTGCAGTGATTGTAATAATACATGGATTGATGATTGTTCAGATGATATAATCGAAACCAAGAAACTTTTAGATTCTAGTAAATTGGATAAAACTAAGAATAAGGACATTAGATTAACCATTTTAGATACTTTAGATATAAGTATATTAACTATAATGATTTTTAATTCTTTGCAAAAATAAACTTACAAACTCAACAATTAGATAAGATTAAAAACAATAAAAGCAATATCCAAATTATTACACTCAGAGTATGATCAAAACCCACTAGATTATTTAGTACAATAGGCTCATTAGAGCCTGTACACTAAAATAAGTTGGTAGGTTTTAAACTTGAGCATACGATAAACCTAAAGAACCACAAATAGTTAAAATTTTAAAATAAAATCTACTACTATTATTAAATGGCAGATTTAAGATTACAGTCAGAAAAATTAGCTTCAGAAGCTCCAAAACAACTAATTTCTGGAGAAGTAATAGCAAAGCAAACAGAAATGATTTCTAAGAGTGTCAAAAGTTTTTTAGATACAGTTTTACCTAAACAAAAACCTGTTGAAGGTTTTAGCGAAAATCAAGAAACCAACTGGCCACTTTACATTTTTATTTGTTTCTGCGTGCTCATTTTATATTTTTACGTATACACTTACTACTAATCATTTGAATAATAAAACAGATTTAAAAGATAACTTAATTATAAGTAGTTCAACATGAATCCAATAACATTAGTAACAAGCTGCATTGGCACTGTAGCTGTAATTTCTGGCAAATCTTATGATAGGTATCAAGATTACGAGAATGAAGCATGGTGGTTCAAAAAAATCATACAAGGAAATCAAGTATCATATACATTTTCAAATGGATATAAATATCTAAATGGATTTAGTAATGTGATTGCAACGACAATTGACTATATAAGATTAAGATGCATGATAAGACTTATCCCAAAAATAACAAGTATTATAGCTACATGGGGGTTGACAACAATTGGTGTCTTACCAACCGCATTAATATGGGGTACAGTGAATTTTGCTGTACTTAGTATTGAGAATATAATATTTATGGAAAAACCATTATGGAGAGAATTTCCATTACAATGTCTATATGGATTATGTTATGCATTAGGGGGAAATGTAATATATGCAGAAATAGCACAAGATATAGCTTCTCAAGTATACGATTATTTTAGTCAAAAATTAAAGCTAGAGAGAATACGTTTTAAGAATGATAAAAATAGCGAAAATAATACAAGAATTTCTAAACCACATTTTAGAGTAATTTCTGATGTGTTGAATGGAATATATTTTTAAACCTTACGTTAGTAGTAAAGTTTATTACTTTTAAGTTTTTATTTTGTTTTTGTTTTTTGATTTTGCTTTTAGTTTTTGCTTTAGTTCAATTTGTTTTTTAATATATTTATATTAACAAGTTTTGATATTTTATTAGCCTGTCTCAATTTTGAAAAGTATTGCTTAATATAATTTTTGTTCGCATTTTCTTTTGTTAAAAAAGAACAACAACACTCATAATGATCTTTTATTTGTTCAATCATATATGAATCTTCTGGATCATCTAAGTACATGTCTAATGCATATATAAAATTATCAAGAAAATAACTTGCACTAGACTCATTTAATTCTATATTTAGTTTTTTAACAACACATGGATGATAATAACATGGATTTAAAATTACTAAGTCATGAAATTTACATCCATATTCTATCAATGCATCAATAAATTTTGGTAATTCTTCCCTATATTCAGGAGCAATACTTGTGAAAAAAAAGTTAACTTGATCTGGATATTTCTCAAACCATTCTAAAAAAACTTTTTTTGTTATTTCTGAATTATACCAAAACAAAAAATTACTTACATGAGGATTTTGTAAATCAAATATCCAAGAAAAAAATCGTGAATAGTGATTATCTTCTAGTAAAGCGATCACAATATCTTCATTCAACTCTTCATTAACTGAAGATGATTCATTAATTCTTTGTTGTAAAGACTGCATTTTTAGAACGTCTTATGCTAACGTTATATTTTTCATTTTATACTGATATTCTTAATTTTTGTGTATATTCGTTTGAGTTCCATTCATATTCATATCGTATTACTAAATCTATTATCGTCTCTTCACTTAAATGTTTAAAGTCACGTATTATGTCTCCTGTAGTCTTATAACTTGATTGTTTAAATACCTTATACTTTGGGCGTTCTTCTAATATCTTACCATATACATTCGTTATTCGTGGTATTATTTCCTTTATCTTTGACTCTAGTTCTTTTTGTACTATTATTTTTATTAAAGACTTACTTTGACTTGATATAGCCATACAGATTTTATATAGAATATCCCTTATGTCCCCATCCATTTTTATTTTATCTAAGTCTTTACAGATTTGCGTCAGTATATAACTGTTATGTTTAACCATACTAATAAAACAATTTCTGTAAATTAATGTCTTATGGTTTTCTTCAATATAGTTTCGTAAAAATACTTGGGATACTTTCATATGATATTTATTGTATAAATAATCACTTATTTGATCATAGTTCATTTCAACTGCAATTACTTCATTTAGTTTATTAAGTTTAATACAAGATACACAAGTGTCGAACATATCTTCATTTTTGTACAATGATTCAATATTTACTTTTAGTCGTTTCTGAATGTGATTATTGATAAAGAAAGGATCTGTAAAATATTTATTAAAAATAGTGAGTTGATATATAGTTGAAGATTTGTCTAATTCTCCGCTATCGTTAATAATAATATTAAAATAGTTAGTTGAAATTGTTCTATTTACTTCTTTTATAAAATCATTTAGATATTTTTGTTTATGGTCAGTATAATTAAAAACAAAATAATATAATTGGAGATATCTAACTCCTAAAGGTAATGAATCTTTATTACAAAATAAATATGAAATATCCATTTTAAAACGTTGTATTAGCTCACTAACTTCTTTAAGTGTTTTAATTCTTAAAGAATGTGAGTGGTCTGATATACAAACGCAGTTTTTTATATGATCTTCCCGTTTATTTAATTCGTCTAGTATAATATCAACAATTGTTTCAAAACTGTTCCAAAATTTTCTAATATTAGTTGAATCTATTTTATTAATATCATTGACTAATAACCAATTTTTGAAATTTATGATATCATTTTTTGATCTAAGCTCAAATCCTTGCGATATTAGGAAATTTTGTAATATTTCACTATTTTCATTAATAGTATGATACTTACCAATTAAGTTTTTACAATGAGAATTATTTAGTATATAGGAACAATGACTTTGTTTGCTAACTAATGGACTACAAGTAATATTAGTTTGACTAGTTTGTTGACCTAAACCACCAATTAATGACTCGTTACAGTCTATCATAATAGACTTTCCTTGAATAGTAATGTTCATTTAAATTAACAAGCTTTTAAATTAAAGCTAATGTTATTAGTTATAGATATTTTTAACAATTTTTTATTTTCCATGCATATTTTTAAATGTCTCAAACAATTTATTTTAACGATCCATCAGATATTACTACAATTCAAACACAAGTTTCAGCTTTACAAAATGACGCAGGATTTGGTCAAAGCTTATCATCTAATGTTCAAACTAACATGAATTTAGCAGCAGCAGCTGTAGCAAATACACATTTTGGTGCTTATATTCATGGAGGTAACGTAAAATCAGGTCAATCTTTCTTCGCTTCTAATGGTATTTGTAATAACAATACTGGTTCTAACTCATGGTCTCCTGATACAATTTATTCTTGGGCTTCAGGAAGTAAAATATTAACAGGTTTAGTATGTGCTAAAATGATGGAAGAAGGATTAGTCAAATCAACTGATAAATGCTCATCTTATTATCCTACAATGTCTGGAACAGGTATATACTATACTAAAATTGATATTAACGATTTAGGTGGTTTTCCAGTTACTCAAGCAACATATACAGGTACTTTTCCATATAATCCAGCAAGTTATACAGCAACAACAGGTGCATTTTTATGGCAAGATATTACTATTAATGATTTAATTCATTACAACGTAGGTATTTTTCAAGATGCATTTGCTATTGGTGCAGCTGAGTTAGGTTTTCAAGATCCTAATGGTATATCACTAGCGATTGCAACAAACTATAAAGCAAATTTAGCAGGTACTCCAAATCCATCAGGTTTAGGAGTTTATTTACAATTTGTTAGTGCAATGTCAGCAAACTTAGCAGGTTCTCCATTTACACTAGCTTTGCAACAAGCTAATTCAGGCGATCCAACAACTGTCTTCTCAAATGCAAATTTTGATAATTTCTTTAATTACAATAAAAATGGTTTATTAATTTGTGCAAACAAACCAGGTACAGTATATCAAGGTACTTTACCATATGGTGTTTCAGGTATTCCACCAACATATGATTATGCATATGCCATTCTAGGAGTAGTTTTAGATCGTGCTTTACGTCTTAAAGGTTATGCTTCAGGTGGTTATGCACAATATGCTCGTGCTAAATTCTTCACTCCATTAGGTATGAATGATGCATATGTTTTAAATCAAGAATCAATTCCAAGTTCAAAATGGTCAAGAATGGCTGATAATTCTTGGAGACGTGCTCCATCTTTAGGTTTAACACAACCACTTAATCCACTCAATCCAGCAACTTGGGCAGGATGGGGTGTATCTCCACAATATCAAATAGCTGCTGGTATTTCAGGAACTGGTCCATTAGTATGGAATTCTCAATATCCAAATGATGCTATTTCAAAATTTTCAAATCTTTTCTTATGCAAAACAGGTGCTGCAAGTAATTATCCATTCGGTAATGTTCCACTTATTTCTTCTATTGCTGATTTAGGTAAATTAATTCAAATGGTTGCAAATCGTGGTTTATATAATGGACAAAGAATAATTAAAACTGAAACTTGGAATTACTTAGTACAGCCAAAAATACAAGCAACTACAACAATGGCTGGTTATCCTTATCCAATCGAAAATACAACATTCAGATCATCAACTTATTGTTTAGGTTTACAAAGATATAACAGAGATTTGTCTGATACAACTATGTTTGGTGTTGATGAAAGTACTTGTTATAATGGTGGTTTTACTGGAATGTTTTGGTCTTTTGATTTCTATACAGGAAACTGGATGATTGTTGGTGTACCTGAAATTGGTGTTTCTAGTGGAAATTCATTAGGTATAGTTGGTGGTGTACTTTATGGTGTTCCAATTGATATGAGATTACAATTTAATGATGTCTTAACCGCACTTATAAATTAATTTTAAACTTTATCTTAACTTATAAAGTTTATACTATTTAATTTAAAATGAAAAACTACCAAAAAATTTACGTTTGTTAAAATGACTAACTATATTTTTCCACAAGAAAAAATTGTACTAGGAAGTGGTACTTTTGCAGAAATTATCTTAATCTATTCGCATGATGGTAAAAAATTAGCACTTAAATGCTATAAATTCGAAGAAGATCTAAATGAAATAGATATTCTTCACAGAGCAAATCATCCCAATATCATAAAACCAATTGACATTATAAAATACGAAAATAAAATATCTATTGTATTGCCATATTATCAACATGATTTATATAAAATGATTGATCATGTTCCAAAATCTAAAATAGAACCAATCATTAAAGGAATAACTTCTGCACTTGACTATTTACATTATGAACTAAATATTTGTCACGGTGATATAAAACCTAGTAATATTATGATATCTGAAGATTTTATTCCAATTATTATCGATTTTTCAATTGCATTTCATGTTAGTTCTTATGCACTAGGGTATAAAAGTTGCGGTGTTTATCCTTATATCAGTCCACAGGCATCTGATATGGGAAAAGTAGGTGATAAATTTGATGTAATGAAATCTCAAATATATTCTATTGGATGTATTTGGTATGAACTAGAACATGGAGAAGAGTTACTAGAATGGAAACAAAAATTAACACATGACGATTGTAAACAATCGTTTTTACATGCTGAAAATCGTACAAGGAACACTAAAGTATTTCGATTAGTCTGTTTCAACGAATGCGATCGTCTTAACTCATTTAAAGATATTTTTGGTATAGACTTTAATCATGTAAGTCCTAATAAGTTATCAAAAATTTTAGTATACAATAATAAACTTGTTTCATTAAATCAAATTGTAAAAATATTATTTGATTGGATGTATAACGTTTTTTGCTCCTTAAGAAATAGAATTACAATAACGTTTAGGTCACTTATTCTTTCTATAAGGCTTTTTATTAGAGTATCACATTTTATTAAGGAAAAACGCGATATTCAATTAATAGGAATTGTATGTTTATATATTTGTACACATGTAGATACAAATGAATCACACGAATTAATGCAAAAAGATACTAATTTCTTTTTATATGTATGCGCATCACAGTTTTCACAGCAAGAATTTGATGACATGAAGTATAAAATTTTAAAAGAGACAAAATGGATATTTTATGAAGACATGGGAATGAATAATTTAGAAGAGATATATTATTTACTCATGTGTTTAGAAGAACCAACTTATGTTCTTGAAGAACGTAAAATTCTAACGCTACCAGAAATAAATGATTTGGATATGATTTTAAATAATTCAACAATTGAATTCAAAGACAAACAATTCCATTTTTCATACTATAAAATAGGAACAGTAAAAATGTATATAAATAATAGACAGCTAATTATAGATCGTTAAATATTAAATTCTTATTAAGTAATAGGAATTTTAATTAAAATTCTAATGTTTATTTACCACCAACTCCAATAATAAACTATTTTTCCTTCATCGACTAATTTAATGCATTTTTCTATTAGTTCTAGATCTTCATAATATTGATTTTTTTCCAAATTTCTAAACATTTTTACATGATCATATGACATTTGAGCATATTCTTCTTCTGAATGATACGTATTTTTATACAACTGGTACTTTGGTAACTCAAAATTTTGTATTGCATTGCGAAGATTAACTAAATTTTCACGTGTTAGTTGTAAGTTATAACATGAAAAATCTCCTTTTCCACCACGCTCTCTGTATACTTTTTCTAGAAATAACTGCATTTGCCAATGACCCCTAAGATCATGAATTGTTTTAGACATTCTAGAAACTTCTTCTGAGTTAATATTCAGATTTTCAGGTATAGTGTCTATGACTTTAAAACATTGATCTAAACCCATTTTATTTAATGTTTAAACCTTACCTACTTGTAAAGTTTAGGTTTTTATTTATTTTTTCATTTTACACTTTGTTTTGTTTTTTATAGAATTTTGTTTTGTTTTATTATTCTTTAGCAATAGTTTTTGCACGTTTTGTTGGTTTTTTTAAACTATCGTAATATTCTACCATCTCTTGAATTGGTATATAAGATGGTTTACTATGGAGTAAATCTTTACCTTGAATATATGATAAGATACTGTTACGAGTCCAACTATCATTTAATGAAAAGTTTTCGTTAATCAAATGATAGTAATTATTATGTTGCTCTTCTTTTCTAAGTAAAAGAGTATACGTTTTTTTCTGTTTATACATTAACTCTACGTTACTTTTATTATACATCGTAATTGTTTGAGCATATCTTTCTTGTAAATTTAAACAACTAAGCACTAAGTCATTTTCAGATAATCTTCTGTTTGCTTCAAATATCTTTATATGAGATAAGTAAAAATTCATGACTAATGTACCAACGATAAACACATGAGTATTAAAACGATTATATAATTCAATTCTATAGTCTCTTCTAGCATATTCTAAGAATATTTGACGTTTCCACTCATCTTCAGTAATTTTTTTTTGTAAAAATTGCAGATGTTTATCTAATAATAAATTTCCAAATGTATCGAAAATTTTTTGATTACTCATATACCCAGCTTGAAAACCACAATATTCTCTTGGCAAATCTAGAGTTTTTTTAAGAATATCTTTTGTTACAGGACTAACATGAGAATAAGATTCCATCATTCTTGTAAAATAATTCAAATTTGTATCGCCATTAAAAATATAATGACCAAATCCATTATAATTATCACAATGATTTGGATCTGCTTCAGCAGATTTTTTTGCTTCCATTTGCTTAGCTCTATAATTTCTAAGAATTTCTTGACCATTTTTTTGTGTACTTAACCATTCATACAAGTGTGGATTATGAAATACACCAGTTTCTATTTGTCCAGTTGTCCAACTAAATGTAGTTTTACATTCTAAACAAAGCATTTGATCACATCCATTGGTTTTTTCTATAAATGAATTACATTTTGGACATTGCTTTAAAGATTTATCTTTTTTGAGATTTTTTATAGTCTCAATTGTTTCTGGTTTACAAACATGTTTTTCTCCCTTTTCCCCCTTCTCTTCTTCCTTAAAATCTTCATAACACTTAGCACATGCAACATTTTTACAAGTACCGCATTCAAGTTCAATACTTTTTATGTCTAGCTGTACACAATATCCTATGCATTTAGTGCATTTTTTTGATACTAAAGTTTCTTTTTTCTCGCAATTTTTAACATAGACATAGTCTGGATTAAGTTCCTGTACAAAATTTGGATAATTAACACGTAAAATTTCTTGATTTCTGGACCAAATTCTCTTAGTCTTAGCTTCTAATGTTTTTTTCTCTTCATCTGAAATATCTTCGAATCTAATCCTTTCTCTTATCTCTTTATGAACTTTTTTATTATTTTCATACTCGTTAAGAAGTATGAGATATTTTGCAGCAATAGGAAGTTTTTCACGTTCTATTTTACAGAGTTGTTCAGATACATGATTTCTGTAATCTTTTTTAAACCAATTTGCAGGAGTTTTCTCTTTTATAAAATCATCAGACCAGTGCATACTACAATTCATGCATTTACTCTCTTTTGAGTCTAAGAGAAAACGCATTTGACAAGAATCACAAGATTCTTTGTAATTGCACTTTGGGCATACTAATTTTTGACTTTTAATATCTTCTGAGCAAATAAAACAGGATTCCATTTTTATTCCTATTATGAATACTATAAAAATTTCAATTTTAACGTTAAATTGAAAATAATTGCTTATATACTTACTATATAAAAATGCATAGTTGTGATATTTGTTATGAAACTTCTGATGACGAATTTGTGAATTTTTGTCCAGGTAATCATTACTTTCATAAATTTTGTTTATTCAAATGGTATGCTAAAAATGACACATGTCCGTATTGTAGAGAACAATCATCTTTCTATAAAGATGCTACTGACGAACAATTGATCTTTATGGGAAAAAATTTTATAACTTATAATAACTTAGATTTCATGCTATTAAAAATAGTTGAACATAGAAAAGTTCCGCAGGATATTTTTACTGCAGCACTTTGTTTTCTTGGATTTGATGAACTGTTGTATAATATAATAAATTCTTCAATGGTGGAAATTTCTGATATGAAAAAAATATTATATGTCGCTATTTTTCATAATAAAATTACAATAATAGAGTCAATATTATTAGAATATGATTACGAATTAATGGAAGATGAATTCATTTTTTTAGTAAAGTCTCCATTTAATAATAATGAAAATTTGGTATCGTTATTATTGATATGTGCAAAATTTAAACCATCTTCACAGTATATTTTAGAAGGAATATACTCAGGATATTATCACGGATTATCAAAAAATATTAATAGATTAATAAACGCTTATTATCATAAACATAATTAGATATAACCTTATATTATATAAAGTTAAAATTTAAACTGTAGTAGGATATTCAATATGTTCAATTATTACTGAACCGCATTTTCTTTGTACATATTGTCCCCAATGAAATCCTGGTAATTCACATAATTTTTTATAACTATTAAATGATAACTGATTTCTTTTAAGATTTGCTTTCTGAGCTTGACACCAAGTCACTAATTTTACATTTTTATGTCTTTCGAAAGATAAAGGTTTATTATTTAAAGTATTACAGTAAGCCTTCAATTTTTCAAACATGATATTCCATCGTCCTTTATTGGTTTTTGAAGATGGTTCATTATAAGATTCCCAGTGAAATCCTTTAATTGATTCTAAGAGTTTAACTTTTTCATCGGCTAATGATCCCTTTTTACGTAGAGATTTTTGGCATGTGCACCATTTTTTAAGATTAAATGATTCGTCGTCAAAATATATTTTTTTCATGTTATATTTTAATGCATAATTTTTTACCATATTAAAATATTTCATCCATAATGTTGTTTCTTTTGACGTATTAGAATTAGAACTTGTTTTGCATTTTTTTATTGTATCAATAATAGGTTCAAATTTTATTTTTTCTTTTGTTTCTTTTATAGGTTTAATAGGTTTAATTGGTTCAAATGGTTCAAATTTTATTTTTTGTTTTTTTAGTGGTTGTTCAATTATTTCAAATGTTTTCTTTCTTTTTTCAGGCTTAACTTTTTGGTTTTTTAATATATCAAAAATTGTTTCAAGTACACTTAAATACTCCATTGGAGCACCATATCTATTTTTTTTAAGTTTTTTGATTAGAAAATGTACACCATCTATGCTTACATATTTACAACTATGTTGTGAATAATTATAATAGTCTTTACCATGAGTTAAATTATTTACATAACGAGCAATATTTGTATTAGAATATGTTACTGGAGTAAATAACTCAGGTGCATTATAGACATAAATATTTGATGGATATATTTTATAACATCTAATTGTATCAATATACTCGTATAATAAACATTTTGATTTATATGTTAATACTTGAGTTTTCAATTGTTTATCACTAAGTAAACTTTTATCAAATAATTTGGATAAAACCGTTTTTGTGCTTTCTATAAATATATATTCATTCAAATTTTGTGAACCATTTATGAACTCAATATCAAAATCATCATTTTTATCCTGTTCATGCTGTTCATGCTGTTCATCTTGTTTTGTTTCTTGTAATTCATTGTTATCTAATGGATAAAATATATAAGATATATCATTAAAAGAATCAATTGTAATATCAGTATACTTTTTTTCAGAAACTTTGAAATGAATTACACTAGAATCATCTATATAATAATTATCTGTTGAAAACATTTCTTCCATCTTTTATGAAGAAATAAATTACGAATATATTTTCATTTTATGTTTTATAACGTTTATCCATTAATAAATCAATTGAGTCTGCAATAGTCATCTCATCTTGATAATCAAAATCTTCTCTATTATCATTTCTGATTAGTTCTATCTTTAGGGCTTTATAAATTTTATTTAATGAAGAATCAATAATATCTTTTTCTGGTTGTTGCGATTTTTTGTGTATGAAAATTCTATTAAACGTTGTCTCATTAATCATTGTTATGTCTTTGAAATAAAACGTATCGCAAAAATTATTTACAGCATCAGTTCTAGCTTTAAAAAAATTACTAAATACTTCTAATACTGTTCCTTTATATTTTTTATCATTTATAGTAAAAGATATGTTATTATTTTTATTTGCTTTTAATACATTATATATATCTATCATCTATATTAAATTGATAAATATTGTAAAATCGTTTAATCTTTAAACAATGATTAGAATTCCAGAACCAGTTATACAAAATATAAAAAAGTTTTGTATTGATCATAATGATACGGAAAGCTTTTACTCAATTAGAAATCATTCTGAATATTTAAGTATAATGACTAATTTATATAAAAAATATGGAACAAAAGTACAAGAACTTCTCATAGAAAATGATATTCTAATAGGAATACAACGTGACGGATCAAAACGTATACAAAATGTTCCAAACTACGTAGCAAATAATTGCCTATACGAAATTCTTACTATCGGAATTCAGGAAGGAAAAATTACAGACGACTTTCCAAAACAACTTATTCAAATCTTTAAACCTCAATTTCTTGAAGAAACTCGTTATTTAACAATGACTGTTGACGGACAGGGTTGTCCGTTTTTCTATGATTTTTTAACTGACAAATTAAGTAGTCGTAAACAAATTTTAATTAGCGATTTTACAATTGAACAAGTTCTTGGTATTAGAGTTTCTAAATTATTCAATAAAATTGATATCGTATGCTCATACTCTGAGTGTATCTATGAAGTTGCTAATAAAATTGCTAATATGTTTGATTATGAATTATTCTATAATAATAGACGTTCAGATCGTTTACGATTCTGTCTTGATTTTTTCTTTCCTTATTTTTCTCACGATGAACTATTTTCATGTGATTATTCGCAAGATAATTTGATATGCGATAATCTACAAGAAAACATAACGTCTAAATATACTATATTTATTAATCAAATCTCATGTAATAATTTTGACGAGCTGACAGCATTTATAGGAAATAAGAAGTACTTTGTTACTATAAAGGATAAAAATGACATCATTATTCCAGTTGAGTATTTATCAAATGAAGAACTTAATGAAATTAATATAAAGTATAGTAATATTTATCACTTTTCACAAGTAATGTATATAGTTAAGAATACAGTCTATAAATTTTTGCATGAATATAGAAAAATCATTAAATTAAATATCCTAGAAGAAACAAATTTAACTATAGATATTATATATTCAGTTATTGCAGATTATTTATAAACTTTACGATTTTGTAAAGTTTACATAAAATCTTTTATACAATACTCAATTATATTTCTATCAATAGGTATAAATGACGACTTAATATTTTTTATACGTTCGTATAATATTTGAAATTTTCTTAATTCTAATAAAAACAATTTATTCCATTCTGGTAAATTTAAATCAATATTTCTTTGTAAATCTTTAGGAATTTTTTCTAAAAAATAATAGGTATGTGGAAACTTAGAAAAAAGTATTCCAAGTATTATTGTACTTTTATAATATAGAGCATATTCAATTGAATATTCTACTAGATGTAATGATAATTCAACATTTAAATTCAAAATTGTTCTAAATTTATTTATATTATTATCTCTTATACAATCCATTAAACAAAATGTTAAACTGGACATTATATTTTTAATTTTAAACCAAAATTTTAAATTTTCTTTTTTTATTGACCTAATTAAAATGGCAAAATCTAACGTTAAACGTTCTGCTAAAAAAAATGTTGCAAAAAAATCTCAACCTAAGAGATCACTAGCAAAAAAATCACAATCTAAAAAATCAACTGCTAAGAAATCCCCAGCTAAGAAATCCCCTGCTAAGAAATCCCAAGCTAAAAAATCACCAGCTAAGAAATCCCCTGCAAAGAAATCCCCAGCTAAAAAATCACCAGCTAAGAAATCCCCAGCTAAGAAATCTCCAGCTAAGAAATCTCCAGCAAAGAAATCCCCTGCTAAGAAATCTCCAACTAAGAAATCCCCAGCTAAGAAATCCCCTGCAAAGAAATCCCCAGCTAAGAAATCCCCAGCAAAGAAATCCCCAGCTAAGAAATCCCCGGCAAAAAAATCACCTGCAAAGAAATCACCTGCAAAAAAATCACCTGCTAAGAAATCCCCAGCTAAAAGAAAAGTTGTTTGTAAAAATGGCAAATGTTATATTAAAGGAAAACATGTAACTGGTGTTAAAAATAATAATAAAAATTTCAAATGTCCAACTATGTTAATGAAAGATAGAAAATTCTATGATGAAAATGGAAATTTAGTTGTCGAAGGAAAAGAATTAGAACTTTCAGAAGTTCATAAATATGTAACAGAAAATACCAAATATTGGCAATATGATGATTTTGCTTGCGATAAAGGTATAAGATCTGATGAAGGATGGATGAAAACTATTGAAAACGATTACTTAAGAAAGGAAATCATTGACGAAATGACAAGATTAGATCCTACTTTTGTTAATGATGTATTAACTCCATATGAACTTGAATATGAAAATATTATTATTCTTTGTCAATTATTGAAAGGAATAAAGTATCCAGGACAAACTACATCAGATATAACAACCATTAATCATGTAAAATTATTTTTATTAGGTGTTTAAGGTATTTAAACTTTACGATTGTTTTAAAGTTTTAAATTATTTATAATGGTCGATATATAATAGTTGGAAATTGTAAACATGTTTGACCACCTTGTTGTGCTGGACTAATTGTTGTTATTTGTTTTGACGGTATCAATGTTCCTATTGTATATACTGTGTCATTTACTAATTCAGACTTATCATATTTTGTTCCTATTGGAAGTGCAAATGGTTCCCGTAAAGTCTTTATGTCTTTTCCACGTAATTGTTTTGTTTCGTCAAAATCATATAAATCTTCAGTAATTAATTCATTTAGTGATGATTCAGTAGTTATGTTTGGAAAACATGTAGCATCTTTTGATATAAAACTTGGCATTTTAGGAATTATACTTGTTGGACTTTGCGTATTTTGTAGGGTTGGAGTTTGTGGTGTTTGAGTTTGTGGTGTTTGAGTTTGTGGTGTTTGAGTTTGCGAAATATATAAGTATAAACCAACTAAAGTTCCAATAATCAATAAACCTAATAATAGTATTAGTTTATTCATTTATTAAAAATAAAGATTTTTTTTTCATCAATTAATATAAAATGATACAGCTTATTCTATCTTTTGTTATTTTGATACTATCACTTTGCTTGCTTAATACTAAACGTGAATCATTTGCGTTACCTGGTGATGTTACAACAGATATCAATGCATTAGACAATAATAAAGTTTATACCATTGGTACATTGAAACCTGATGCTCAAATCAAAACAATTAACGCAGCTATTGGTGGTGGTGCAAACTGCTTGCAATTTCCACAAATAGCTTATAAAATTGTTCCAGTAGTACCTGCAGAATGTTCAGTTGCAAATGGTACAGATCAATCCGCTGTCAATGCAGCAAATGTAGAAGGAAATTATACATTTGCTCCAAGACAAGCAAGGGGAATAGATATTAAGTCAAGTTGTTTCTCAGATGTTAACACAGGAATACTAACATCAGGAATAGCTGGTGGAAATAATAATTCTTGTGCGTCAGAAATTAAGTCACCAAGTGGCAATCATAGATTAGTTACTCAAACTGATGGTAACTTAGTTCTGTATAGACAAGATGGTTCTGTTGTATGGGATTCTAAAACAAATGGGAAGGGAGTAGGACCTTGGACTCTTAAAGTTCAATCTGACGGTCATTTGGTTCTTTATGATAAGAATGGAACTACTACATGGTGGACAGGAAGATATGGAGCAGGTGTAGCTCCATTTAAATTAACAGTACAAGATGACGGAAATTTGGTTGAGACTGATAAGAATGGATGGATATTATGGTCTTTACGTTAAACTAAACTTTACAATAATCGTAAAGTTTTTAAATAATTTTAGAAGCTTCGCAAATATTTGCTGCAAGAATATTTAAACCATCTGGACCGTTGGTTAAACTGTAAGTTGATGCAACCCACATTTGAGATCCAGCCATTGAAACCATTTTGGTTTCAGTATCATATGCACATCTAGTTCTATTTGCTCCAGCCCATTGATAAGAATCAGCAGTAAAAGGAAATTGAATGGTTTGTAAAGGATATAAACTGTTTGGATTATTATTAGTTGATGCAGCAGTAGTTGGAGCTGCATTAATAGAAAATAATTCTCTTGACCAACCAACTGCTTGATTTGCTTTCCATGTTTGATTGTCATTTTCTGCATTAGCCAATAAACCATAAATAACAGTATTAACAGTAGTAATTGGTACTCCAGTTGTAGTTGGATTAGTAATGAAAGGAACACCATTATTATCTAAGAAACGTAATGCCCATTCAGAAACTAAACGTTGTCCCTTATAAGTACCTCTATTCGCTAAAAGTTCAAATAATTTAGCCACTGCACTAACTTTACCCATAATTCCTCCTCCTAAAGTACCTGAATAAATTGGTACTGCTCCTGTAGAATTAAAATTATTACATGCATAATAACCTATCGATAAATCGTCATATTTATAATCAGATGCCCAAACAACTGGACCTTGACCCACAGGAACATTTGTACCTTGAACCATTGGATAGGATGGATCTTTATAAGGATCAACTGCTGATACACCAATATTATAAATTGCTAAGTTAAGAGCTGGATTAATTGCTCTGTTGAAAGTTGCGACAAAATGATTTGCATAATAAGCAGCAGGTGGTTGTTCCATACCAGCTCCAGCGAACCATAAATCATCGCGTGGAATATTCATTTTTTGTAAAAATTTTTGTGAAAAGAAATCCCATAAACCAGTATAACCTTTTTGTATTGCCAATTTGTTAATTATGGATCCTAATAATTCTAATGAATAAGAATACATTGAAGCAGTTCCTGGTCTGAAAGCAAACCACATTTTTCTTTGTGCAGTAAGTTTTAATATATTATAAGATATTAAACCAAAATCATTAACTGCTCTAAATTGCGGTGAATCTCCACCATATTGACGAATTGTTTTATATAAGGTAGTAAATCCATTAAATCCTTCTACCAAATTACAATCATTCATATTCAAATAATGAACTGCAATATTTGGTTTACTTGATCCAGTAACATAATTTGATGCTCCAATTGGTGCTGCGAAAGTTCCAGTTAAAGCAGTTGAAGGTAACCAACCACCAACCATTTCAAAATCATAAGAAATACCTAATTGATGACTCATTAAATGACTGATTTTAATATCAGAAAGTGCAAAAGGTACTAAATTAAAAGCACCAGTCCAGCCTCCTGAAGATGAAGCTGTAGGATATGGATATGTTGGAATACTTAAAGAAGTAACATTATCAACAAAAACACCTGTTGCGCCAAAACCTGCTGCTGTCCATTCAGGTAAATATAAAGATGCCGCATCCGCTAAGTTAAACCAACGTTCTTCTAAACATTTAGCAATTACTAAAGGACCCATACTTGCTTTAGTGATTGAAAACCAACCTAAATGAGTATCTTTATTAAATGGTTGACCAGCTGGATTTCTTACACCATCAAAATATTCGACAGTTTCTCCTGTAACTGCGTTTGAAACATGTGCAAATTCTCCTTTCATTCCTGGAAGTGAAGCTGCTCTATATGCAGACATATATGCTGCAACATTTGCTTCTGCATTTTCATTAAATACTTTTGGAACATAATTTGCTTTTAATGATACTCCTGAAGTTCCATTTAAATCTGGATAGTCGATTTCTCCAGTAATTTTTAAATTGTGTAACTCTAAGTTTGGAGCTACATCTGCATATTGAGTTGCTCTCTTAAAGTTTGGTAAATTAGTTGTTTGTTGTCCTGACATTTGTTTAAATAACAAGATTTTAAAAATAAAATAAAAACTAAATTGTTAAATTTTTTCTACATATTGGACAATTTTTTAAATAATTTGTATTTATCCATGTCTTTATACATTCCTTATGAAATATATGACTACAATCAAATCGAACTATATCCCTCGTTAACTCTCTACATATCACGCATTCTATCTCTTTGTCAAGCTGATATCTATCTATCAATATTATTAATTCTTTTGTAGAATCTTGTCGTTCTATTGTTGCATTAATAGGTACTATCTCATTAGATCTTATCTCATTAGAACTTATCTCATTTGATCTTATCTCATTTGATCTTATCTCATTGGTTACAAAATTTATAGACTTATAATCTACATATAAACACATCCAAGACATGAGTAAAAATATTACTACTGTATCCAATGGTACTATTTCTTTTTCATTTTCATTATTTAATAAGAAGTATAATGTTGTATTTGTACTAAAAACAATTAAGTATGGTAAAAATATTATACAATAAGGTTTAATTACTATAAATTTTCTTACAATATAAGCTCGTTTTAATATGTCTATTATACCAAATAATATTGACGTGCAAAATAAACTTATATTCAATGAACTAGTTATATATCCTTTAGCAAATAATTTACAACAAATACCTATATTTGCTAATTCTGATACAGAACTAGCACCTACTAGCAATAATAACAACCACATTTATCTAAAAAACTAAAATTGAAAATATATCAATTTAACGTTTATACTTTAAAAATGTCACTCAATATAAATAATAAACTGCATGAATTATCTGATCAGGTTTTTGAACTTCAAGAAAAATTAACCGATCAAGAATATAAAACCTTATTAGATAATATCAACTTTGTCTATACAAATCTTCCACAAAATATAAAACAAAAAAGAATTCTGCAAGAACAACCACAGTCTATACAACATTCAAACGAAAATTGTCCTTGCGATTTATATAGTAGATCTTCTGGATGTAAAAAGTTAGAATTTTGTAAACATAAAGATGTAATATCTTTAAATTGTCCCTTAATTTGTTATTATCTCAATCCGACACTACGTTTAAATTTTGATGCATTTAGTAATACCCAATCTATTGATAATAATTCATCTTGCGAATATCAAATAATAACTAGCCTTATTAATCTATTTATAAATGAAGAAAGCATCGACAAAAAAACAATATTATGGTATATTTTATTACATACAATAATAAATAACTTTGATACTTTTGTAAATGTCAAAGACTCTCTATCACTTAGACCTTTTTACTTTGAACCACTAAATTATGGATATGATTTTGTAAATCAGGCAAACGTAAAAGACGATTATAAAATGCTTTGTAAAGCAATATTAAAAAATATAAAATGCAACATGGAAGATTTCAATAAAAATATACGTAAAGAAATTAATAACACACAAGTAGAACCTAACATTGATAAGAAAAAAAATGACAAATGCTCTATAATGTAAAATCTTAATATTAGATTAAGATTTTGAAATCTATATTTAAATGACGCTGTATGTGGAAAATCTTTATTGTCCTTATTATCTACAAATTAGGGGAATATTTCCTAATTTAACACTAATAACAACATCATCATTCAAACAAGGATCAGTTATATATAAAATTTGTGGTCAAATGATTCGTCAAAATCAAACTGTAATTTACAAATATGGAAACAGTTATCGTACTTGCAATATTTCTCAGACAATAGATAAAGGAGACTACAGATTATTCACATATTTTCACATGTTTGCTAATAAGTCTAAGACTCCAAATATAATGATTCAGTTTGATGATAGCGATAATTTTAGAGTTATTGCCCTACGTGATATAATTTCATATGAATCTCTTACAGTCTAAATAACTTTCGTTGAAAATGATAACATTCCTGCTCTTGTAGTTGGAATATAATTAGGATCATCAATTATTTCAATTACAGTATCTGATGGTTTATTATCTGAGATTTGTTCGTTTTTTGTTTGAGAGTCAATTGTTTCAGACACATTGTTTTCAGACACATTGTTTTCAGACACATTGGTTTTTGAAATCTTAGGTGGGGTTGGTGCAACTCTAATTGGTGTAGAAGATTCGCTAGATTCATTTGATGATTCTTCCCTTAATGGATTAACAGTGTACTTAGAGTTTGAACATGTACTGCATATTTTCGTTTCAAAATCAAACGTAGAAATATCTTCTTTCATAATATTATTCTTACATATTATACATTGAATACAATACTTATGGTACTTCTTTCCATTGTGCAAAATAATGTTGTCATTGTCGTCGTCGATTATATAATTACATACATTGCACTTATTTGAATTCTTAAATATTTTCTTTTGCAAATTTTCAGCAGCATTAATAATATTATTGAGACCAGGACTTTTTGTACTTTCAAATCGTTTAGAATTTAAGGAACATGTAGTAACAGGTTGTATATATTTATACTTTATAGCTATATATTGTATGATATCTTGTTGATTTTCTAATAGTGTTTCTATACTATCATATTTGTTACATAACATCACAAACTCTGGAAACAATAATTTATAATCAAAACCATTAAACAATAGAATTCTATAGAATGGATTCTTATACATCTGTAATTTTTCTCGCGATCCTTTAAACGTTGATCCAATCATCATCATTATGTTATCAAAATACTTATTATTAAATCCAATTGTATACGATAAAAATTTATCCCATATTTTTGTTTTGCGACTAGAAGTATTAAACTTATAAAATAAATGTTGAAGTTCCTGTTCATGTATAATAATATTTTTACTCAGTAAATTTAGATTATATTCATATTCTATTATTTTTGATATATATATTTCAGTCATTTTATACTTCTCACTTTCTGAATACTTTGCAAAACCTGCCTTAAACGAATCAATAATTTCTTCATTATTTGGAAATTCTTCTGAATTATTATTGAGTCTTGAAAATAAATTAGTAGAAAATTCGTTTGTAAAGTATACCAATGAAGCAGGTCCATATATAATAATTATAGATAGCAAAATCTGATGCACAAACATCTTATATTCCCATATCTTTCTATTTTGAATTATTGTATCACTTGTATTATATTTGTCAATTAACGCATTGGTTATTTGAGATGGACTCATTTCTGGGCATTGTACATGCTCCTTATACCAGTTATTTAATGCAAAAGTTGAAAATCCAGTATCATTTTCATTTATCAACACTTGATATTCCTGATCTATAAACTGCATTCTTCTATTACGTTCTTCTATTGCCAGTTCTATATATCCATAGAGCTCTATAAAATATTTAATATCTTTCTTCACGTCAAACATTAATTGCTGATAATTTGTGTAAAGTTTATCACTTATTTCTCGCGGCTTTGCTGATGGATATTTTTGCTGAATCATAAGTTTATTTTCTCTATGATATATTCTAAATTCTTCGTCATATGCTTGATATAAACGCCTATGCTCATTTTTTTTCATTAATTCTTCGTGATCATTTTGTGCTTTCCACTCTTTTGCTTCTTCATCTGGTATATCTTTTTCACCACGTTCTTTTAAGCGCAAGTCTTCATGATCAACAAAATTATTAATGATCTGACTCAACGAATATCCTTCTTCTCTTATCATTTGTTTATATTTTGGTGGATACTCAACATCTGTCTTTATAAGATCTAAAAATTTTCCCTTATACTTATTTATTAACGTTACACTTGATTGTCTCAAATTTAACGGTAACACTAATTCAGAACTCAACGCTGCTGAAAATTGTGTCCATTCCTGCTTCAACTTTATAAATTCTTCTAACTTTTCTTGTACTTGATCAACCTTTATGTATCCTGAAAATAACGTTATACCAAATGTAGCACATGTAAATAACATTGTGGAAGATAACGTGTATTCAGTTGCATTATAGTTAAATACGCTTATTGTTCCGCTAAGCGTTGAAAGAATCAAATTTACGATAGTATTGGCTTTCAATAGAATCTTGTATCGATTTATGCATTTGTCGTTAATTGATATATAAAATGCTGATATTTTCATCCAGTTACTCAACGTCTCAAACTTATTTTCTGTCCAATCAGAACTTCGTTTATCCATCTGATTTCTTCTTATTTTTTGTAATAACTGTTCCTCTCGTATATTTAGATATTTTTCAAAATCTTTTTCTTCTAAATTGTTTTCATTATTATCAATAACATTTTTATCTGACATTTATTTTATGTAAGTATAATAATCATAAAAATGATTTTATTATATACCAGATTAAATCAGAAGATATGTTACTTCTTAACTCAATGTACCTAAGTCTCATGTCTATCTCATTCTTTGTATGTTCTATTATAACTTTCATATTTATTGGTAAACTACAATCTTCAAATAAGTATTTTCGCACATGTGGATGATCAATATCAAAATATTGTAAATCAATCTCTCCTGAGTTTAACGTAATTTTTCCTGGAATTAATTCTATCAAGTAATAAAAACATTCCCAGTGACTATGTCCCCATTTTCGAACACGCCTCATATACTCAATAATTTCATCATAATTTTCCATGTGATATCCTTTTTCCACGCAATATTTTAACGCATCAATCTTTCCATATTGTGCACAATATTTTGCTAAATCAATCTTATCGTCTATCATTAATTCTTCTATTAATTCTATATTTCCACCACAGGCTGCACATTCTAATAAATATTTTTGACTAAACGATTCTGGACATATCTTTTTCATATAATAATATACTTCCTTGTTTCCACTCATTAATGAATTACTTATTGAATCAGTAATATCAGATCTATTTATTTCCTTTAAATAAGAATGTATATACTTTACTAATGTTAAGTTGCCACTAATACAAGATGTGCTTAATAGTTCAGTATCAAATTCACAACCTAAACCCTTTAAATACTTTAAAAAATCTAATTTATTATATTGACAACATGACTTAGCTATTTCATCTAAAAATATATCTTTTTCAATAAAATATCTTAATATTGATAAATTATTTTTAGTAGTGAGATATATATATAATTTGCATATTCTTGTATACTCTATATACATGTTGAAAGTATTAATATAATCGCATATTAATTTTATATATTCGCAATTTTCTGTCTCAAGTACATTTGAAATATTTCTATATAGATCTGTTGGATTTAGTTTGCGATTTTTTATATCATTCTTAACTGCTTTTATATTAACCATTTTACTATAAATATTTGTAAATCTTTAAATTGAAAAATATTTACGTTATCTTCAAGAAATCAAAGATGGAACAACGTAATAAAATAATATCTTTAATCAATAAAGAAATTTCATTCTATTGCAAAAATAGCTTGCAATTAGTAACTAATTTTGAAAATTATATTTATACATGGGATAGACAAAATTATAATTCTCATATGAGAAATCTTTTAAACACTCTAAAAGACTTACAGAACAATACTTTTTTTCAATCATTTATTCAAGGCTTTATAAAGCCTGAAGATTTTATAAAACAAGACATCAAATTTTATGCTTCTGATCAAATGAAGGCATTACGAGCAATTGATTATGAAAATAATCTAAACTCTATCATGCATGATAATGCAAAAGCAAAAAAGATTAAAAGTATTTATACATGCGGAAAGTGTTCAAGTAATGCTGTCCTTATGTTTCAACAACAAACAAGATCTGCAGATGAACCAATGACTCAATTTTTCACTTGTTGTGATTGTAATAATAGATGGCAAGAATAAAATGAAAAATATCTACGTTTTTATAACGTCTAAAAATGAGTACTGAAAATTTATATATTTGTTTTGATGATTCAATTAAAGAACTAAATATTTCATTAGACTTTGATGATTTATTTGATGCACTTAAGAATCCTGTCAGTATGTCAAATGAATGGAAAAAAGTATTACCTTATTTTTGTGAAAAATTATCTAATGAGTATGACTCACAAGACATTCAAATGATATTAATACCATTATGTTATAATATAAATAGAGAACTTTCACTTAATTCTTTGTGTCATGTTATTGATAAAAAATATTGGGGAAAAATTGATGAAAATACATGTATTAAGTTCAAGTGTTTGCTTCAATTATTACCTTTTGAATCGATGTGCGACATGATTAGAGATTTTTGCGATAATCAAAAAGAAATAATAATAGTATTAGATCAATATTATAATTTAGAAGATTAAATCAAAAAAAATCAAAAAATCAATAAACCTTATTAGGTATAAGGTTTAATCATCTGGTACCTTAATCTTATAGTATGTAATATAGTTTTTTGCGTATAGTTGATCTAGGTTCAGTTGATCTATGTTCGTCAAACATTTATTATATTTTAGTTTGCGTTTAAATAATATAAAATTAGGTAAATTAACAAAACCTAATAAATATTATTTCCTTAATCTCAAATATGGCTTTGGCTTTATTTCTGTTGGTTTTTCTTTCGATACAAATCCAAATGATTCTTTTTCTTCCTTTGTCAAGCCTATTCTATCATATAATTCTTCTTCACTTATTTTTCCAAGCTTTCTTATATCTGGTAAATATACATATACTTCTCGTTCTAAAAAATCCTGTCTATACTTCGTATAATGACTTATAATTTCACATATTTTATACTCTAACATTTCTTTAATCGTGTCAAGATTATCTCCGAGTATATACGTTTTATCATATCCTGTCAAAGATAATCTTCCATCATCTAAATATGTTCCACGAAAACTACTCTTATTTGCTATTATCAATTTTGGTACTTTCGCATGCACATGATCAACATCCGCCTTCTTCACTTGTAATCCATCTTTAATTGTATAAGTATCTACTGCATACTTATCTTCTAACGTATAATTTTCTGGTAATTTTTGTTTTGTACCACTTGATTTAACAGTTTTTGTATTATATTCAAGCTGAAGACCATTTCGCTGAATAAAATTATATAATTTTTCAAATATTGAATGATATGCTATTGGTATTGATATTGAAGGATCTAAATAAACTTCCGCACTTGTAATTAACTTTTTGCTTTGCACTTCGCTTATCACATGTGTTAAGCTTTTTGTCACATTCTTTCTATTTTGCATTATAAATAATGATATAGGAATTTTACCTTTTATTACTGAAAGACTTTTAATATTGTCCCATAATTTCAACCATATTACATGATTCTCTAATAAACTATGATTGTCATGACTTTTTTTAAGCCAGCTCAATGGAGTTATATACACCAAATAACCATCTTCCCGCAATAATTCCAAAGACTTATTTATAAAACGTGGCCATATTGTTTCATTTTTTTCTCCCAAATGTTTTCCTGTATGCGATTTAATTCCGCCACTATTATAAGGTGGATTTCCTACTATTACATCAAATTTGTCAATATTCCATTCTAATTTTGGATTAAGATCCAAAGCATAATTTGGTTCAACTCCTTTATATAGATTAAGTTTATGTCCGTGAAATATACGTTTACATGTAGTTATATTCTTTGAATTCATTTCTGACATGTAAATCATATTTGTTAATATATAATCTGCGCGCTCATTTTCTATTGGAAATTCATTTGATAAACCATTCATTAATCGTAGAAATAATACGATTGAAAAATTTCCAATTCCACTTCCAGATATATCACCCCACTTATAATTTTTATTTGCAAAAATACTTGATCCATTAACTTTTTTATAGTGATTATCCAAATTATCAAATAATTCTTCAATAACATGCAATGGAGTAAATACTTCTCCATTTTCACGTTTTTCTTCTACTTTAGGTGGAAGACAAGCATTAATAAATTCTAATAATTCTTTTGGTTTATTGATTAATGCCTTCATGCAAATTTTAATATGACTGGTCAAAATAAATATAATATTCTTTTTATCAATTTGTTCTATGTTTTTAATTATGAATTCTATTAATCCAAACTTGGTTTTCTTGAATGAATTGCAGTTCCACCATTGAAAACATTGTTCGTTAAATACATCAATATATATATCTTTTATCAATAGTAGCATTTCTATAAGATCTATTGTTTGTTCTTCTAATGTCAATAAACAAGCAAATGGTATAATAAAATGTAGTACGTCTCTGGTAAAATTAATTGTTTCGAATTCTTCCAAATTTTCTGATTCATTTTCTTCCGCATTTTCTAATTGTTGCGAAGATTCATGCACAGATTCACGTTCAATTATTCTTCCGTTGTCTATTTCTTGATTTTCGTTATACAGATCTATTTCAATATTAGAATATTTTGTCTTGTTGAAATTAGAATGCAATAAACGCATTGATTCCTTGTCTAACGTAATAATTTCATTATGCAAATCAACAACTAATTTATTATAACTGTTTTTCGGATTAGATTTCCAAATTTCTAATACCTTTTTAATTATAACATTTGAATCTAATGTTTTATTAGTAAAAATATCAGCATCTATATTAATTAAGTTATTCTGTATAACGTACTTAATTCTATTTTCCAAACTCATATTTTTACTTGATGTATAATCTAAAAATGTATTAACTACTCTACTACTATTTAAATCAATCACAAAACCCATTTTCTTATTTTTATCTTCTGTCATACTTCTATATATCTGCTGAAAAATTTTGTCACATGAACACGAATCATGCAATAACATCACTATATCACAATTTTTTAATGTTACACCTAAATTAAGCATATTTCCAGCTAGTATAATTAGTCCTGACTTATTTTCAGCTATAACTTGACGTTCAAGATTATCAATCTGTGCAAGAATATCACGTGTTAAATTTTCATTCTTTCTATTAACTATAAATATCTTATAATTTTTAAGAACGGGATCTTCCACAATTAAGGACTCAAGTTCTAAAGAAATTTCATTAATATTATTTGGCGGTAAAAACCAAATTTGTGTTAGTGGTTTTCTTGTCGCTGTACTCGATATTATTTTATTGACTCTGCCAAATATAGACTTATCACCGTTAGGAAAATCTCTTATACGATTAGAACCTGAAATATAAGATATAAATTGCTTTACATCATTTCTAAAATTAAATTTAGACGTAGTGTCGTTCAAAGAAAAAAGATTCTCAAATGAAAATCCATATACAGAATTTTTTACTAAACTTGATATAGTTGAAAAATGTTCGCTTTCAAACATACTACTTATAAGATATAGGTCTGGCATACTTTGGTATGATTCAAACATTTGTTTTTCTGAATATCCAAGTGCAACATATTGATTTAATGTATCAATAATTTCAACTTCGTTGAATAATTTAGATAATTCAGTAATAGGAGAATCCTTTTTACAAATATGTTCACATTCAATATCCCAGTAATATTGACAATCTTTCTGAATGTTCCATTTTAATAAAGGTTTATTATAAGTAGCAGTTAAATAAATTGCACATTTATGCGAATAAACACTTAGTATTTGTTCTGAAAGTTCAGTTGTACCAGAGAAATGATTTTCGTCAAAAAATAAGAGATCTATATCATCAAATAACCCAATTTTTTCTTTAATATGACCTTGAAGTAATTGTTTTGATGTTATGAAAATATTATTTTCTGACTTTACACAAGATTTTAATGTTTTACTTGAATCAATAACATGAATTTTATAACGAGAAAATTCCTTATATTGATAAAAAACTTTCTTAAACTCAGAATATGTTTCCGTTGGAATTGGTGTAATAATTAATGCATTCTTTTGCAATTTTGATATTATTCCAGCACATATATAAGTTTTTCCACTTCTAGGCTTGCATGCAATAAGAAAATTTTTGTTATCATTCATTTTTTTTGCAATACTATTAACTATTAACGTTTGATGGAATCTAAGATTAATAGAGTCAAGTTGTTCATAGTTTAGCCTTTTGTTAATTTTTATATCATTTTTAAAAGCTAAAAAGTATTGATTTAAGTCTTTAATATCAAGTACATTTTCATCTTTTATATGTTCTGTATTATATAACGAAGCTTTATCTGCACGTTTTGCCTTTTGTAAAACTTTTTCTTTATCATAAACTAATAACATTATTTTATATTTTTCGTAATTATATTTCTTAGCTATGGTTTGGATTTCAGAAATATCGTAAGCATTAACAGCTCTGTCAGTATTTTCGCTATATTTTGAACTTATAAATACATAAGAATCAGTGTTTTTATTTTTCAAAGATATATCTGAAGATCCTGAACGTTTTCCATTTATCATGTTAGATTCTTCGAAATATTTTTGAATATTTGTTAATACGCTAAGCTGTCCTAAATTAAAATTTCCTACTAAATGATTATAATTGCTATAAGGAAAAAGTGGACAATATCCAAGCTTTATTAAAATATTAAATAGTGACTCAAATATAGAACCTTTGACATTTTGTTCTTTATAAGAATTGAGAATATCATGAACAGATTCGTAGTTTATAATCCTATCTAAAAATTCAGATATTTTTTCAGACATTTTTAACCACAAATCATAGATGATTTAAAAATCATTTTACCAAAAATTTACGTTTTTGAAATTTTTATTTAAATTTTAAATTAGTTTACGTTATAATAAAATGATACCAGAACCTTACAAGTTAGAACGTCAACTCACTAATACAAAGCTAGAATCAGATGATTTTATAGCTAGAAATCCGCAATATAAAGAACTAGCTCAACGTCACAGAGAACATATGAAAGAATTGGCTAAATATTGTAAAGTTCATTCTATTAAACAAGTTGTCATAAAGTCATAAAGTCGTAAAATAAAACGTTACTGTTGTAATGTTTTGACAAATTATACCAAATGTCGCAATTTTAATATATCTTTACTTATAAAAGATTCGGCAATATCTCCAGAAGACTCATTTGTTTGCATTCGCTTTTCTATTTCTTTTAGATACTTTCTAACATGAATATTACACTTATCAATATTATCGTTTATCCAATCCACAATCATATCATAAATATCCGCTGAATATACCCCATCGATCCAGGCTTTAAATATATTTACGTATCCTATTACGTCAATTTCAACTATATTTTTTCCGTACAAGTTATTAATCGGGCTATTGTCCAAATTTTCAATACAAAAGTTAAATTCGTTTTTATCAGATGCGTCAAGTATAAAATAATGATTAATGCAGTTAGTTTTTATAGTTATATGTTGTTTACTGTCAATCATTTTATCAACAAGTGTAGGATCGTTAAAATTAGTAATAGTTAACATATATTCTTTGAGTGATTCTAAAGAATCAAATGACATATGCATGATTTCATGTCGATCATCATTATCACAATGAAATACAGAGATTCGTAATAAAGTAAAAATCATTTATTATTTAATAATTTATTGAAAACTTTATCAATTTATAAAGTTTATGAGTACATTTTTTCAGTTGCGTCTTTATCTATAGTAGAACGTACTAATTGTTGGTTATTGATAAAACGTTCTATATTATCAACAATCAATTGATTACTTTCTCCAAATAAGAATAAATAATCAACGATTCCTGACATTGACATCTTATATCCTTTTACACAATTATAAAATTTTTGAAATAATTCTTCAGTAGCATTTTCAACAAGATCAAAGAATGCTAATTGAATTTCGCGTTTTTTGGGATAATCAAAATTTGCTATATAATCAATACGTCCAGGACGTAAAATTGCTTTATCCAATGTCTCAGGATAATTTGCAGTTAAAAAAGTTATTAAGCCATTTTGTTGACCAGATACTCCATCTAGTATATTTAGAAATGTTGAAAAACTTATACCAGCATCTTTCGTATCTCTGCCATTAAAATAACTATCAATATCTTCAATTAAAAGAATTGAATTTGGTTCGATAAACTTTAAACTATATTGTATATTTTTGAATGTAGTGTCTTTATTTATTTGCATAACATATAACGGCTTTTTATAATAATGTGAAATTGCTTTAACGAGAGATGTTTTTCCACTTCCAGGAACACCACTTAACATTATATTTAATTTCCAGGCTTTTCCAAACTTAATAAAACGATTTTTCTGTGAATTAAATTTTGAAATTCTGGACTGAATGTCTTCAATCATTTCTTTTTGAATATATAAGTGATCTAATGTCTGAATTACCATTGGTTCGCCTTGAATCCATATACTTGAAGACAATTCATTTACTGCTATCATATTTTCATATGGAAAACTATTTTTAAACGTATAACATGATTCTAAAAACTTTTTAATCGCAATTTTATTATCTTCAGTTTCACTAATTTCAACACATGAAAGTCTTCCTGAACTATTTGTATCGATTGTATAATATCTAATATCTATCATACTATTTTCATATTTTATACTAAATGTACTATCAGAACTTGGTTTAAAAATAATTGAACTATTAATTTTATCATTAGTTAAACTTTGAGTATTTTTAGAAACATTTAACTTCTCTAAATTCAAAAAAATTTCAGGATTTTTTTGATAAAGTTCAGTTAAATAGAATGTTGCAATATGTTCAGATAATTGGTACTTCATTTCTTGAATCCTTCTGCTTTTCTAAAAATATATCATTTTAAGTCATTTCTATTTTATGTGGTCTATCATCTATAGGATAAACTTTAACGTCGTTTTTACAAAGATTGTAATAACAACACGTTAACATAAACCCGCATATTTCAAAACATTGGTAACACATTTATTCATTTAAATGTTAGTACTTTATATTTAAATGATTATTGAATCATTATTTTTATATACTGGGTTGACTGGATCCACTATAAACCCACTATTACAAAAAATATTAAATACATGGTATACCATATTAAGCTTATCAGCGTGTATAATTCCATTCTTATTTAAAAATTTTTATCCTACTGACAACAATTATATATTACTTTTTAACATAGTTGTAGTATATATTGTATATATCAGCTGTGTTAATTATTTTAAATTAAAGGATGATAATTTATCGTATTCAAACTTTGAAAAAGAGTGCACAGAGAATCAAAAAAAATCACTTAGACTAATAACCACGAGTTTCATAATTATCGCACTATATTGCCAGATATGTATTCCAATATCTCTAAAACTTAGCAACGAAACAACAACTATTCAAATATTAGCATCAATTTTAATAGGACACTATTGGTTGTTTTTTTATATGATATGTTGTAGCATATTTTTATATATTAACGTATATTGTATGGGACAAACAACGGTAATTAGGAACTGGATGAAAGGATTAAAACGTCGTACACAACCAACTGATATTGATAGTATATATCAAATGTATAATCATTTTTATAAAACAACTAAACGATTTAACCAAAACTGGATTAATGTCGTTTTAATAACATTTTGTATGTTATCTTTTAGAATACCAATAAGTTTTGTATTAGTAGTTTATAAAAAATTTACATTTGAAATCATTTTGTTACTTTTCTATATATACGCATGGTTTCAATTATTAATTCCGATTTGCGAATTAAATAAATTAAATGACTTTTTCAAAACTTATTTTTATAAACACGATATAATTGATCATAAATTTATAGAACCGATACTAAAATATAACGAAATTAGAACATTAGGTATTTCATTCTACGGATTCATGCCTAGTTATAAACATATAATGTCAGTAGTAGTAATAGTATCAAATATAATAATTCCAACATTTATTAGTTTTATATTAGATTAAACTTTATACTTTAGTAAAGTTTGACGTATCATATCTATCAGATTTCTATTCATTATTTGTGTTTATTGTATAAAATATTTCATATGCACTTATAATTATAAAAAATAAAAATATTATTTCTAATAAGTCCATTTATTATAATATAACTTTATATTTAAATTGATTAAACTATGGAAAAAAACTCATTATGCATGTCGCAATATCTTTATATATTTGCGTATAAAAAAAATCATATACGTTCTTCTTATATTCCAAGTATATATCAATTATTTTTTTCTTTTTTCTATCATTAATAATTATTTTTTCCCTGTGATAATATATCAGTGCAGTCATATCCATATGCTTAATATAATTATACCATTTAGAACAAACAATGTTGTTCCAATAAAGACTATCGTATTCATAAAAATCGTACTTAATCGCAAATATAATTACTTTTGTACAGTCTTGCCATCGTATTTCTTTTTTATCTATATGTTTTGATAAATGATATGCCCATGAACTATCTTTTGTAAAGTCAATAAGCGAGTTTCGATCTACTAATTTAAAAATAGATTCATTTCCTTCAGGTAAATATTTTGATATAAATTTCTTATAAATAACATTTATACTAATTTTTTCATTATTTAAAAACATGTGGTCAATAAGATCATGCAATTTTTCAATCACTGAAAGATTTTCAGTATTTAAAACTTTACATGTAGGACATTTATAATAAGATAACTGAATACAATTAGTAGTTTTGTTATTTTTTCTACAGTCAATATGATATTTTAAAATACAAAAAATATTTTTTAATTCATTTATACTTAGATTAGATTCTTGATATTTTATTAGATTTTCTTTTATATACTCCATTTTATATATTTTATAAAATCTAAAACTATAATTAATAAACTATTGATAAATAAAATTATCTTTACAATAGTAAAGATGTCATTCAATCAAAGCGTATTTCAACCACCTTACGTTTATCCTAACAATAATCAATCTTTTAACATAAACGTAAATAATATAAATGTAAATACTGGAGCTAATATCAATGATGCTACTATTAATTCGGCTTCAATCCAAAATCTTGATGTTCAACACTTAACCTCTGATTCAATCATCTGCTCAACTGGAACAATCAATTCATTAAACTCAACAAACATAGCTACAAGTCTCTTAACTTCCAATACAATTAACGTTTCTAACAGCATCACATGCGATACTATGACTTCACGTCAATTATATAGTTCAAATGGTACTATAAATTATTTATCTACAATTGATACAAATGCTACAAATTTACATAGCTCTACACTAACTAGCTCGCAAGCAAATATAGACAATTTAGGTCTTAGAAATTTAACATGTACAGGTAGTTCAACAATTAATAACGCAACAATTACTACTCTTTATGCAAATTCTGGCACTATGCAAAATTTAGTTGCTACAACAATTACCAATACAAATTTAACAAGCATTGAAATCGATAACGTAAATCTTAATAGTATGAATGGACATATAGATAATTTGACATGCACAACAGCAAATTTATCAAACTTATATACAAATAATATAACTAATAGTGACATTATAAAATCTCAAGGAATATTAACTGGTGCATTCTCTAATTTTAATCTTAGTCATGCAAATATAATCAATGTATCGCAATTAAATGCAACTGGTTTACATGCAACGACTGGCGTTATTACTAATTTATCTTGCTCGACTGGAGTTATTACTAACTTATCTTGTTCAACTGGCGTTATTACTAACTTGGATTGTTCGACTGGTATTTTTAATAATTTATTTGCAAATAATTTACATGCAATAACAGGAACAATAGATAATTTATCAAGTCAAAAATCAAATATCACAAATTTAGTAGTTGAAAATTTAACAGGTACTAATGCTCATTTTGTTAATATTACTTATGTTAACGAATCAATCATAAATTCAGAAACTTCCAATTTGCATGTGCAAATAATGACAGGTACTACAGTTTATTCTCAAAATGCTTTAGTAAGTAATATTACTGGAACTAATGTTGCCATCGATTCTTTGAAAGTAAACTCAATAAATATGCCTACTCTTCCGCAGAATCAAACACTATTGCATCCAATAGTTTATGATACCACTACAAAAAATTTATCTTATTCAATGTGGTCACTAGTTCCACCAGGAGTTATTTCTCAGTTTGCAGGAATAGTCGCTCCAGCTGGATACTTTATTTGCGAAGGTCAAGAAGTAAGTCGTGCGATGTATGCAAATTTATTTTCTGTGATAGGAACAATGTATGGAGCTGGTAATGGATCTACAACATTCAATTTGCCAAATTTCAAAGGAAGAGTTCCTGTTGGTTTTGACTCAACTCAATCCGAATTTAATTCAATAAATAAATTAGGTGGTGAAAAAACTCATAGTATATCATCAGATGAATTACCTTCACATAATCACTCTGGTACAGTCGATTCAAATGGATCACACACTCACGGGATCACTGATCCAGGTCATAGACATAACTTTACTACAATTAACGATGATTATAATAATAGTGGTTCAAACCCTCCAGGATTTAGCGCAGATAGTGCTGGTCTAAAAACATGGTATACAAGTTATGAAAATACAGGAATTACAGTAAATTCAGGTGGTGCTCATACACATACATTTACTACAAGTTCGGTTGGAAATAACGTTGCTATGAATGTTATGCAACCATTTATTGTCGTTAACTATATAATAAAATATTAACTTAAAGTTTGTAAAATTATAATTAAAATGAATGCAATTAGCCCTAAAAATAAAATAATAGAATATTCTGTTAAGTATAACGTTAAAAGTCCAATCTTTGAAACATTTAAAGTATCAGGCACTGATCATAATCCAATTTTTAAGTCATGCGTCACGTTTTTAAATTCAACAATAGAGTCAACAGGATATGGTAAAAAACAGGCTGAGTTCAATGCATGTTCTTTATTTTTAGAAAAAATTCAGCTAAAAGATTCAAGTTATACAGATTGGTTAATTAGTCGACAAGAATTATTGAATATTGCTAAAAATTTTAATTGTATAAAATTATATGATGGTGATAATATTCAAACAATACCTTTAGGTGATAATACACTTAAAATTATAAGTTGTAGTAACACATTATCAGTTAAAAAAAGATTCGAACGATTACAAAAACCAATTAATACTTATTTGTTATTATGTCCTATAAATGGACAAGATGCAAATGATCATTATATAACATTTATATATGGTGGACTTAAGGCTATATGTCAAGAAAATACAATATTTGAAATCGTTTCTGAAGATCACTTCGCAATTTCTGTAAATAAATTCTAAACTTTACGAGTGTAAAGTTTATAACTTTCAGTAATATGACGTAATAATTGTTCCATTTAAAAGTCTAATTCTTGTATATTAAGTTTATTTCTGATTACTCGTTCTAACGACTTTACTCCTAAATAAAAACAGTACTTATTAGCATATTCACCTTCTTTTACAGTATAATCTAATTCAGTAAAAAAACTTAATTTTTTATCGTTATCAATTTTACTCATACTATCATTAAAATCTCGCATAAAAATAAATACTTTATCCCATGTTTCATATAATTTTAACAACTCTTGTTCATATATCTGAAGAACATGTCGAATTTCTCGTAAACTATTTCTCCACTTATAATTCTTATTTGATGGACTCTTGCTAATCTGTGTCTCTTCTGAAGAAATTATACTCAATGGTTTATTTTGTCCACGTGGACCTGATCCTTTCCATACATTCTTTTCATTTGAATCATTCCAAAAAATAGAAATAAAATTAGCATCTAGTAATTCTTGTAAATTCTTTTGCGCATTACGTTCTTCTACGCTTTGAGAATTATAATTATTGATTTTATTATAAAGATCAAACAATATCTTATCATCATTAGTTCGTACCCAATACACAGTTACATCACAATCTAATTCTTGCGCAAAATCATCATCAAGCTTTTTAATTGCTTCAACACGATGCTGGCCGTCATATACAGTTACAGAACGCTCAATAATATTAACAACAAGAACTATTTTTCCTTGAACATACTTAATTCCTGTCCTAGTATTCGCAAGGTCATTATAAATAATGTTCACAAAATCCATATTCAATTGTCGTTGAAACTTACATGGACAAATCATTAATTCTTTTAATGTCTTGGTCTTAACAAATGCATAACTAAAACACGTTATGTTATTTGTGTATAGTTTTCCACGTGGAAAACTTGGATGCGGAACGAATAATTGTTCATTCTTTAATATCGACTGCTGTAATTCAAATTGATCGAATTCTTGCGCGTCTTCAAACTCGTTTAAACTCATTATAAACTTATAAAATGTTATGGTAAACTCATTTAATTTCACTTTATACAATAATAAAGTGAGTTTAGACGTCTTTTATCGAGATAACGTTATCATTTTCTAATAGTATTATTCTTGTACAGTTAGGATAATAATAATCAATTAATTTAATTATAGAACCATCTTTTATTTCCATAGTTGCCATCAATTTTTCACTTTACTTAGAAAAGAAAACTTCAGAAGTTTTCCACGAGTCTAATTTAAAAACCTTAAAAACCAAATGTATTAAATAAAATGGAAATAATAAAACTCTATTAATATAACCACTAGTAGCATCTGATATCCATTTCTTCGACCATGCATAAACATTTAATGCTATTAAACCTAAAAGTACAAAAAATGTGACTAAATATGGTAATGCTTTCATCATATCAGATTTAAATTCGTCACGACTTTTTTCTAAACTTTGTCTAGCTAATTCATCTCTTTCTTCCTTTTGTTTTCTAATTGCTTCATCTTCTGCATCGCGTTGTTCTTGTGTTAAAGCAGCTCTTCTTGCTTCTTCTGCTGCTCTTGCTGCTTCTTCTTTTGCTTTTTGTTCTTCGTATTGAACTCTTCCTGCTGTAATTGCTTCACCCATTTTATAACCTGAATATGCGCTAACCGCTAAACCTGCTGTAGATACAAATCTCATTTATCTAATCTAAGAAAAAAATAAAAGTGTTAAACATATGATCTAATTTTGTTAAATGGGTCATTTTGATTTTGATTGTCTCGTTTGCGGCGGAGAACAAGACAATATAAAACGTGGTGGATACTTTGGATACTTTCATTGTAGTCTAAAAGGCTGGAATGGAGAATGTGGATGGTGTGAAGGATGTTATTTTAGACAAATTAAAATAAAAGATTTCTTCAAGTTTCATAATACTGTACAAGTTCTTTCTAACCAAAAAATGGATATTGATACAATAGTAAAAGAACTAGATAATGTTATTACACAAAAAAGATTTATTCCAAATTTTTTATTTGGTTTATATTATGAATCTGGAATCCAAAAAGTTAAGGAATGGTTATCAAGATTGTACTCGTTAATATCATTTGAGCGCTACTCAAATCTTACAAAAGAATT
>JACCDO010457701.1_pt1 | contig 56232 bp, 51 predicted proteins | sample 7446101 | NCBI WGS metagenome assembly JACCDO01 (sample SAMN15323440, study PRJNA562643) | freshwater metagenome | isolation source: river surface water | place: USA:Blue River Watershed | collected 2017-08-16 | reverse complement strand
CGTTGAGCGCGGAGAAGGCGGAAGGAAGGAGTTTCTTGCGGGCTTGGGAGAAGGCGCTTTTGGACACGGTGCGCACGAAAGTGGCACGGTCTGCTAGGCGACCGAAGAAGTCATCCAGTTCGCTTTGTAGGCCCTTGATGAAGCCTTGAGCGATCAGAGAAACGAGGCGAGGAAAGTTGAGGCGAGAGCGCCGGGAAAAGCAGGATGGGTCAGCGCGGTGTTGAGCGATAAACGCGGGCGATTCAATCGTTTCCGCCAGAGCGGCGAAGAAAGTGGCATGGAACTTGCAAAGTCATTCTTGTGTATCCTATTGAAAAACAATGAAGTAATGGTTTCTATTATACCAAAAAAGTATCCTCAGCTCGGTATTCTAAAAAGCTAACTTAACGGCATTGGGGACAGACCACTATTTACTGCTCCGACTCCAGTAACACAAGCGGCGGAATACGCTGCGCCATTTCGCCCTACTCTAGCCACACCAGCTGTGCGTCAAACTCCCGTTTGACACTCCTAGCAGTCGCCGCCCTCTCTCGACTCTCCACCCTCGACTCTCGACTCCCCTCCGTCACAAAACCTTCACTTGCCTCTCTCTAACATTTCGACAATAATGGAAATATGGATACGTTAAACGCTGCTGAATTGTTGGCTGCCTTGGGGCATGAGACGCGCTTGGGGATTTTTCGCTTGTTGGTGGAGGCGGGGCCGGGTGGGGTGAATGCGTCGGCGATTGGGGAGAAGCTGGGCTTGGCCAATGCCACGCTGTCTTTTCATTTGTCGCACTTGAGCCGGGTGGGCTTGATTAAGGGTGAGCGGGAGAGCCGCTTTATTCGTTACTCGGCGGCCTACCGCACTATGGATGATTTGATCGCGTTTCTAACCCACAACTGCTGCCAAGGGGAAAGCTGCTTCCCACAAAGTGCTTGCTGCGACACCGTGGAAAAACGGCGCGGCGAGTCCGATACATGATCTAACTTGACTGAGACAAACCATGACCCCTGTTAAAACCGTATTGGTGCTGTGCACTGGGAATTCCTGCCGTTCGCAAATGGGCGAGGCAATTTTGAATCATGAACTGGCAGGGCTGGTGCGGGGCATTTCGGCGGGTACGCAACCCCAGCCCAAAGTGGCGGATGGCGCCATTGCGGCACTGAAGTTAGCGGGCCTGCCCACGGACGGGCTGTATCCCAAAGATGTGACGGCGGTGATGGACCAAGACATTGATCTGGTGGTGAGCGTGTGTGACAACGCCAAGGAAAGCTGCCCGATTTTCCCCCGCCCGGTCAAACGCATTCATGTGGGCTTTCATGATCCCCACGGCGAGCCGCTGGAGAGCTTTGTCACCGTGCGCGACGACATCCGTGCTCGCTTAGTGCCTGCGGTGCGCGCCGCCCTGGGGCTGTAGGAGAAACTCATGTCCGTGCAATGTGAAGTCGCCGCCAAAGCCGCCAGCCCGGCGCCCATGTCTTTGTTTGAACGCTGGCTCAGTGCTTGGGTATTTTTGTGCATCGTGGCCGGGATTGTGGCCGGGCAAATGGCGCCGGGGCTGTTTCAAGCCATCGGCCATTTGGAAGTGGCTCAGGTCAATCTGCCCGTGGGGCTGCTGATCTGGGTGATGATTATCCCCATGCTGGTGAAGGTGGATTTCGCCGCCCTGCACGAGGTCAAGCAACATGTGCGCGGCATCGGCGTGACGCTGTTTGTCAATTGGCTGGTGAAGCCCTTCTCCATGGCCTTTTTGGGCTGGCTGTTTGTGCGCCAGTTGTTCGCGCCTTTCTTGCCTGCGGAACAATTGGATAGCTACATCGCTGGCCTGATTTTGCTGGCTGCCGCGCCCTGCACCGCCATGGTGTTTGTGTGGAGCCGCCTCTCTAACGGCGACCCGCTGTTTACCCTCTCGCAAGTGGCCTTGAACGACAGCATTATGGTGCTGGCCTTTGCGCCCCTGGTGGCGTTCTTGCTGGGCTTGTCCTCTATCACCGTGCCTTGGGACACGCTGCTGATCTCCGTGCTGCTGTACATCGTCATCCCGGTGCTGCTGGCCCAAGTTTGGCGTAAGTCTTTGCTGGCTAAAGGCCAAGCGGCTTTCGATGCCGCCATGGCCAAGATCGGCCCGTGGTCGATTTCTGCCCTGCTGGCGACTTTGGTGCTGCTGTTCGCCTTCCAAGGCGAGGCCATTATCAAGCAGCCCTTGGTGATCGCGCTGCTGGCGGTGCCGATTTTGATCCAGGTGTTTTTCAATTCCGCCCTGGCCTATTGGCTGAACAAAGTAGTGGGCGAGAAGCACAACATCGCCTGCCCTTCCGCTCTCATCGGTGCCTCCAACTTCTTCGAGCTGGCCGTGGCCGCCGCCATCAGCCTGTTCGGCTTTGAATCCGGCGCCGCCCTAGCCACGGTGGTGGGCGTGCTCATCGAAGTGCCGGTGATGTTGCTGGTGGTGAAAATCGTGAATAACTCCAAGCCTTGGTATGAAGGCCGATAGGCCAAGCCGTAAAGGAAATCATCATGAAAAAACTCGACGTTTTCGATCCGGCCATGTGCTGTTCTACGGGCGTGTGCGGGGTCAATATTGATCCGGTGTTGGTGCAATTCGCCGCCGACCTGAAATGGCTGGAACAGCAAGGCGTGACCGTGCAGCGCTACAACCTGAGCCAAGAGCCCCAAGCCTTTGCCGCCAGTCCGTTGGTAGTTAAGGAAATGGAAGCGGGCATGGAACGCCTGCCGGTGCTGGTGGCCGACGGCCAGATCCTGTCCACCGGCCTGTATCCGTCCCGTGCCCAATTGGCGCAAAAACTGGGCGTCGCTCTGCAAAACGATAGCGCCAGCACCAGCACTTGTGGCTGCAAGCCCGGTAGCTGCTGTTAATCCTGCCCCCCGCCGTTCGCACACACTGAGTCGGAGTACGCCATGTCCCTGCCCAATAGCCAAACACGCTTTCTGTTTTTCACCGGCAAAGGTGGGGTGGGGAAAACCTCCCTGTCCTGCGCTACCGGCTTGGCCTTGGCGGAGGCAGGCAAAACAGTGCTGATTGTCAGCACCGATCCCGCCTCTAACTTGGACGAGGTGTTGGGGGTGGGCTTGAATCAGCGCCCCACGGCCATCCCCGGTGTGCCCGGCCTCAGCGCCTTAAACATTGATCCCGAAGCCGCCGCCCGCGCTTACCGGGAGCGCATGGTGGCGCCCTATCGCCCGCTTTTGCCCGCCGCCGCCATCCAAAGCATGGAAGAGCAATTTTCTGGCGCGTGCACTGTAGAAATTGCGGCCTTTGACGAATTCGCCAAATTGCTCGGCGACCCAGCGGCCACGGCGGATTTCGAGCACGTTATTTTTGATACCGCCCCCACCGGCCACACCTTGCGCCTGCTGACCCTACCCTCGGCTTGGAGTGAATTTATTTCCTCCTCCACTGGCGGCGCGTCCTGCCTCGGCCCGTTGGCAGGGCTGGAGGCGCAAAAGAGCTTGTACGCCGCCACGGTGGCCTGCCTCGCAGACCCGGCCAAAACCAGCATCGTGCTGGTGGCTCGGGCCGATAACGCTTCACTTCGGGAAGCCGAACGGACACGGGGCGAATTGGCCGATCTGGGCGTGAGCAATTTACAACTACTGGTGAACGGCGTGTTCCAGGACGATTCCAGCCAAGACGCCATCGCCCAAGCCATGAGCCAGCGCACAGCCCACGCCTTGGCCCACCTGCCCGCCGCCTTAGCCACCCTACCCCGCCATCACATTCCATTCTTACCACGGGGCACCGTGGGTTTAGACGCCCTGCGCCCCCTGGCCCATCCAGAACAAGCCCCTACGCCCAACAACACTGTGCCCAGCCCCCATGCGCCTCTGCCTGCGGGCCTGCATGGTCTGGTGGACGACTTGGCGGCCATGGGCCATGGCGTAATCATGACCATGGGCAAGGGCGGCGTGGGCAAAACCACGGTGGCCGCCGCCATCGCCGTGGCTTTGGCGGAACGGGGCCATGGGGTTGTGCTGTCCACCACCGATCCAGCCTCTCATGTGGCCAGTACCGTGGCCGAGAGCCTGCCCAATCTGCGCGTGACCCGTATTAACCCAGCAGACGAAGTACAGCACTACACCCAAGACGTGTTAGCCAAAGCCCAAGAGCACTTGGATGCCAGTGCCCGCGCCCTGCTGGAAGAAGATTTACGCTCGCCCTGCACTGAAGAAATCGCCGTATTTCGGGCCTTTGCCCGGACAGTGGATGAAGGCCAGGAGTGCTTTGTGGTGCTGGACACCGCCCCCACGGGCCACACCATTTTGTTGCTTGATGCCGCAGAGGCCTACCACCGGGAAGTGATGCGCACCCAAGGCGACATGCCGGACGCCGTGCGCCAACTGTTACCCCGTCTGCGCGACCCGGCGTATACCCGCGTTCTGATCGTGACCCTGCCAGAAGCCACCCCAGTACATGAAGCCCAACATCTGCAAGCCGACCTACACCGGGCTGGCCTCGCGCCCTACGGCTGGGTGATTAATCAATCCCTGCTGGGCAGCGCCAGCCAACATCCTCTGCTCAGGCAGCGAGGTGAATACGAAATCCCTTACATCGAAAAAGTGGCCGCACAACTGGCCCCCCGTTGTGCCCTCATCCCCTGGCTCGCCACCAGCCCCACCGGCCTTGCCGGACTACGGCACGTGGTAGACGCCCGTAGCGCAGAAGCTTAAAGGCGCAGGACGAGGGCCATTACCACTGAGCCAGCTACCACATTATTGGCGATTCATAGCTCCATTTCCTAAGCCAAGCGTAGGTAAAAGCACTTTGATCGAGTATGCTTGCGGCGGCTAAACCGCTGCCTAAGAAATAACTCGTCCTTCGTCATCATGAATCAAGTCAAAAAAGCCGTTTTTCCCATTGCGGGTCTCGGTACCCGCTTCCTTCCCGCCACCAAAGCATCCGCGAAAGAAATGCTCCCTGTGGTAGATAAGCCTCTGATCCAATACGCCGTAGAAGAAGCTTACGCCGCCGGTATCCGGCACATGATTTTCATCACGGGCCGTACCAAGCGCAGCGTGGAAGATCACTTCGATACCGCCTACGAACTCGAAAATGAGCTGGAACTAGCGGGTAAAACAGCACTACTCAAGGTAGCGCGCAGCATTGCCCCTGACGACATGATTTGCACCTATGTGCGCCAGCCCCGTGCGCTCGGCTTGGGCCATGCCGTGCTGTGTTCCAAAGAGCTGGTGGGTCAAGAACCTTTCGCCGTACTGTTGGCCGATGACTTGATGGTGGGCCAACCTGCCATCATGAGCCAGATGGTGGACCAATTCGCCGAATGGCAGGCCAGCATCCTAGCGGTGCAAGACGTGCCCCGCGAACACACCAGCCGCTATGGCATCGTCAGTGGCCAAAATGTGGCTGAGGACTTAGTAGACGTCAGCGGCATCATCGAAAAACCCGCGCCTGAAGTCGCCCCGACCACTCTGGCCGTGGCCGGGCGCTACATCCTGACACCGGGAATTTTCAAGGAACTGGAAAATCTATCCCGTGGCGTGGGCGGCGAAATCCAGCTCACAGACGGTATCGCCCAATTGCTGCGCCGGGAAAAAGTGTTTGCCTACCGCTATCAAGGTACTCGCTACGACTGCGGCAGCAAGCTGGGCTTTTTACAAGCCACGGTGGATTTAGGCGAACACCACGACGAAGTGGGTAAGGAGTTCTCTGCATGGTTAAAACAGCGTAACCAGTGCCCTAACAGCGCCGAATAATTCCCTGCGACCACCGCCTTACATCCCCCAGCTCATACCCGTTTTAGCGGTGTGATGAGCTGGGGGATGTGCGTTTACTCGGGACGCGAGGCAAAAAAGCTCACCGTATCTCCGGCGGGCAGATCATCCGGCAGGGGCTCGGCATCAAAAGCCATATCGCCTTCGGGATCGGCCACGCCCGTGGCGGCGATATTTTGGAAGTCGAATAAGCCGCGATCGGTAAGGTGAGACGGAACAATGCGGCCCATGCTGTTGAAAATGTTATCCACCCGGCCCGGATGTTTCTTTTCCCAAGCTTGCAGCATCTGCTTCATTTCCACGCGCTTGAGGTTTTCTTGGGAGCCGCACAGATTGCAGGGGATGATGGGGAATTGGCGCATTTCCGCATAGGCGGCCAAATCCCGCTCCCGGCAATAGGCCAATGGCCGAATCACCACATTTTGGCCGTCGTCGCTCACCAACTTGGGCGCCATGCCCTTCATCTTGCCGCCGTAGAACATATTCAAGAACAGGGTTTCCACCATGTCGTCCTTGTGGTGGCCCAGGGCGATGCGGGTAGCGCCCAGTTCTTTGGCCACGCGGTACAGCACCCCACGCCGCAGACGGGAACACAGGCCGCAGGTGGTTTTACCTTCCGGCACCACACGCTTGACGATGGAATAGGTGTCTTGCTCTTCGATGTGGTAGGGAATGCCCAAGCCTTTCAGATAGTTGGGCAACACATCCGCCGGAAAGCCGGGTTGTTTTTGGTCGAGATTGACGGCGATCACCTCAAACTTCACCGGGGCGATCATTTTCAGGTGCAGCAAAATGTCTAACAGGGCATGGCTATCCTTGCCCCCAGACAAACACACCATCACCTTGTCGCCCTCGCCGATCATGTTGAAGTCCACAATGGCTTCGCCGGTCAAACGGCGCAGGCGTTTAACCAATTTATTAGCTTCGTATGCGGCTTTGTCCGCTGGCTTACGGCTCACTGCCGCGTCTGAAGAACTCATGACTACTCCTAAGCCCGGCCTCAGCCGGGATGAAAACAGCGGGAATGTCCGCTGGCGTTACAGATGAATTTGTCGGCCCCCGTCCACCGCCAGCACTTGGCCGGTGATGTAAGGCGCGGCAGCGAGTAGATAGAGCACGGTCTGGGCAATATCCCCCGGCGTGCCCACCCGCCGCAGGGGCGTGGTATTGAGAATGCGCGCTTGCTCCGCCGCTGGGAAAGAATCGTCCTCCGGCCACAAAATGGCGCCGGGGGCCACGGCATTGACGCGCACTTCCGGCGCCAGCTCCAGAGCCAGGGCCTTGGTCAGTCCCCACAATCCCGCCTTAGCGACGGCATACAAGGGATAGTCTTTTAGAGGCCGTTCGGCGTGAATATCGACGATGTTCACCACCGCCCCGGCACGGGCGCGCAGATGGGGTGCGGCGGCTTGGCTCAGAAACAAGGGCGCCTTCAAGTTGCTGCCCATCAAGTCCAGCCAAGCGGCCTCATCAATTTGGCCCAGGGGCGTGGGATAAAAACTAGAGGCGTTGTTCACCAAACCGTCGAGACCCCCAAAATGGGCCACACAGCGCGCCACTAAGTCGGGCAAAGCTTGGTTACACAGCAAATCCGCTTGCAGGGCTAAAGCGCTATCAGGACGTTGGGCATTGAGCTGGGCCACCAAGGCGTCGGCCTCCGCCACTGCATGACGGTAATGCACCACCACAGCAGCACCAGCGCCATGCACCTGCCGTGCGGTTTCCGCCCCCACCCGCCGTGCGGCGCCGGTAATCAACACCACTTTGCCCGTTAAATCCAGTTTCATGCCCTGACCTTTTTACAAGTTTGCGAATTCTAGCGGATTCGGGGATTATGCGACCGGTTCCCATTCTGGCCTTTGCCCAATCCCTGCTTTGCATCATGAGTTTACCCACCCCCAGCCCCGACGCCCTCGCCCATAGTCAAGCGCTCACCCAGCATATTCAAACGGAAATTCATAGCCACGGCGGCTGGCTGTCGTTTGCCCGATTTATGGAGTTAGCCCTATACGCCCCTGGTTTGGGCTACTACAGCGGCGGTGCCCATAAGTTCGGCGTGGCGGGGGATTTTGTCACCGCCCCGGAGCTCTCGCCCCTATTCGGCTGGTGCATCGCCCAAAACCTCGTGCCCCTGTTGGCGGACAGTGCGCCCTATGTGTTGGAGCCCGGCGCAGGCACAGGCGCTTTAGCCGCTGATATTTTGCTCACGCTGGACGCGGCCCAATCCCTGCCGGAACGCTATTTCATCTTGGAATTGTCCGGCGAACTGCGCCAGCGCCAGCGGGATACCTTAGCTCGCCGGGCACCTCATCTCCTAGCGCGGGTGCAATGGCTAGACCGCTTGCCGGAGCAGTTCAGCGGTGTGGTGGTGGCCAATGAAGTGCTAGATGCCATGCCCGCCCATTTGGTGCATTGGCAAGAGTCCGGCATCGCCGAACGGGGCGTAGCCCTGGATGCCCAAGGGCAATTCTGCTGGCAAGATCGGCCCGCCCAAGGCCTGTTACTTCAAGCCGCCAGCGCCATCCCGGTGGCCGCTCCTTATCTATCTGAAATCAACCTCGCTGCGCATGCGTGGCTGCAAGAATGGGCACGTATTCTGGAAAAAGGCGCGCTGCTGCTCATCGACTACGGCTTTCCGCGCCATGAGTACTACCACCCCCAGCGGGGCCAAGGCACGCTCATGTGCCACTACCGTCACCACGCCCACGGCGAACCCTTCCACCTACCGGGTCTGACCGACATCACCACCCATGTGGATTTCACCGCCATGGCCGAGGCGGCCTGCGATGCGGGTCTGGATTTATTGGGCTACACCAATCAGGCTCAATTCTTATTAAACAGTGGCTTAACCCATGGCTTGGCGCAGCAGACTCCCATCGGGGGCACGGGCAGTAGCCAATACCTACGCATGGCGTCCAATGTGCAAAAACTGATTAGCCCGTCAGAAATGGGCGAATTATTCAAAGTCATCGCCTTTGGGCGCGGCTTCGAGCAGCAACCGCTGGGCTTTCTCAGCGGCGACCGCAGCCACACCCTCTAAACTCGCCCGAGCCCATCCTAACCACACAGCCCCAGCCGCGACGCTTCCCAAGCCCAACGTCCCATCGTAAGCTCTGGGGCTCATTTTTTCCCTAAGGTTCGCCATGTCTCCCTACGTCATTGAAGTCACTGCCGAAAACTTCCAAAGCGCCGTGTTGGAAACCTCGTTCCAAGTTCCTGTGGTGGTGGATTTTTGGGCCGAGTGGTGTGGCCCCTGCCGTGCCCTAGGGCCGATTTTGGAAAAGCTGGCGGCGGAATACCAAGGCCGCTTCATCCTGGCCAAGGTTGATTCCGACCAAAACCAAGAGCTGGCCGCCCAATTCCGCGTGCGCAGCATCCCGTCCGTAAAAGCCGTGGTGCAAGGCAAGATCGTGGATGAATTCACTGGCGCCCAGCCGGAAGGCCAAATCCGCCGCTTTTTGGACGGCCTCATGCCCTCCCCCGCCGCCCAGCTCTATCAGGCGGCCCACGAAGCCATCGCCCAAGGGGATGCGGAACACGCTTTGAGCTTCTTGACCCAAACCATCGCCACCGACCCCAGCCTGGAAGCCGCGCAATTGGATTTGGTGGAACTGCTGCTGGAATTAGGCCGCACTGATGATGCCGAAGCCGCCTACGCCAGCCTGGGCCAAGTAGAAGACCAAGCCCGGCTGGATTCTCTAAAAGCCCGCCTCGCCCTGGCTGCCCAAGCCAGCCAGATCGACACCAGCGCCGAACAGCCCTTACAAGACCGCATCGCCGCCAACGGCCAAGACCTAGCAGCGCGACTAGAACTGGCGCAACTGCTGGCCGCCCGACAAAACTTTGCCGACGCCATGGAACAACTGCTGGAAATCGTGCGCCAAGACCGCAGCTTCCAAGACGACGTAGGCCGCAAAACCCTACTCAACCTCTTCAACGCCCTAGGCGCCGATCCCCTAGTCCGCCAATACCGCAGCCGCCTATCGGCGCTGTTGAATGTGTAAAGACAGAGGGGCGGATCATCCCGCCCCTCCGTTTAGCACTTTCCGATCAACAAGCTCGAGTCAGAAAAACTGCTTGGCAAAATTTGCCACTGCCAAAGCAATTACCACCCCCAACATCCACTGAATCAAATTGAACTTAGCGTCGATTTTGAATTCCAGATGCTGAATGTCTGTCTTCGTCGCCAGCTGACCCTGAGACTTGGCAATAATTCGCACCACCGCTTCTGCCTGTTCCTGAGGAATGCCCGCATGTTTAAGTTCTTGGACGAGTTCTAGAGTATCAAAGGTAACAGTCGTCATGATTTGCTCCCAAGTAACCCCTGTTGAATTGAAAATCGAGCGAATCGGTCATTTCAGGATGATGCGACAAAAAACCGCCTTAGCACAGGCAGCGCTTTCAGATAGCCATGCCCCTAGTTCCCAAACGTAAACGCGTCCGAGCGGAATTCTTTTTCGGGGAGTCCGGCGGCGGTGAAGTCTTTGCGGGCGGCGTCGATCATGACGGGGGAGCCGCAGGCGTAGACTTGGTAAGCGGAGAGATCGGGCAGATCGGCCAAAACGGCTTGGTGCACGAGGCCAGTGCGGCCTGTCCAAGCGTCGGCGGGTTCGGAGAGCACGGGGATGTACTGAATCCAGGGGTAGTGTTCCGCCCAGGAGCGAGCAAGGCTATCCATGTACAAGCCCGCCGTATCGCGGCTGCCCCAATAGATGGACATGGGGCGTTGGATCTTGTTGTGGATGGCGTGTTCCACAATCGCCTTCACGGGGGCAAAACCGGTGCCACCGGCCAAGAAAATAATGGGCCGAGCGCTGTCTTCTTGCAGTTGGAAGCTGCCGTGGGGCCCGTTGATGCGCAGGATGTCCCGCTCTTTCATGCTGCTAAACACCTGCTCGGTAAAGAAGCCACCGGGCACTTTGCGCACATGCAATTGCAGGTGTTCGTCGTCGTGGGGGGCATTGGCCAAAGAGAAGGCCCGGCGCCGACCGTCCTTTAACAGGATGTCGATATATTGACCGGCCACAAACTGCAAACGCTCCGAGGCGGGCAGTTTCAGCAAAATTTCCATCACGTCCGGGGCCAGCAGCGTCATTTTCTGTACCCGCACGGGCATGGTTTTGGCGACGATGGCATTGGCGGATTTAACCTCTTGGCACTCCACCACCAAGTCGGATTCGGGCTTGGCGCAGCAGAATAAAATCTTCCCGGCCAGACGTTCTTCGACATTCAAGGCGTGTTCTTGGTAGCCACCTAAGTCCACTTGACCGGCTTTAACCGTGCCTTTACACACACCACAGGCGCCATTGCGGCAGCCATAGGGCAACAACAGACCTTGGTCTAGGGCGGATTGCAACAGGGTTTGGCCAGCCTCCCCTTGGAAGCTGTGGCCGGACGGCTCGAGAGTAATTTTGAAGCTCATGGCTAAATCGCAGTTAGGCAGTGGGGACAGAGTGAGTCAATAGCCCATGCGATAATGCTGCGCATGAACAGACTACTGATTATTGGTTGTGGCGATGTTGTGAAACGCGCCCTACCCTGGCTCACTCAACGGTTTCGGGTCTATGCCACGGTACGTAGCCGTGACGATGCGGCCATGTTGCGCCGCTGGGGTGTCACTCCCATCCAAGCCGATTTAGATCGGCCCGATAGTTTGCGACGTTTGGCAGGCTTGGGGCACTACGTGATTCACAGTGCGCCCCCTGCGCAGACAGGCCGGGAGGATAGGCGCACCCGGCATTTGATAGCAACCCTATCAAGGGCAGGGATTTTACCACGGCACCTGGTGTACATCAGTACCACCGGGGTGTACGGCGATTGCCAAGGGGCTTGGGTGGACGAAACGCGCACCTGCCGCCCCCAATCTCCACGGGCCGCACGGCGGGTGGACGCAGAAAGGCAACTGCGCCATTGGGGACAAACACGGGGCTGCGCGGTCACGGTGTTACGGGCGCCCGGCATCTATGCCGCGAACCGCCTGCCCTTAGAACGGCTCCAACGGGGCGATCCTGTCTTGTGCGCCGCCGATGATGTGTACACCAACCACATCCACGCCGACGATCTGGGCCGCCTCAGCGCCTTGGCCCTGTTCAAAGGCCGTCCCAACCGGTGCTACAACGCCTGCGACAGCAGCAGCCTGCTGATGGGCGAGTGGTACACGCTACTGGCCCAGCGTTTCCAGCTCCCCCCGCCACCACGGCTTAGCCGTGATGCCATCACCCAACACCTCAGCCCCCTCACCCTCTCGTTCATGAGCGAATCCCGCCGTCTGAGCAATCAACGCCTGCTCAAGGAGTGGCGCATTGGGCTGCGTTACCCGACTGTAGCGCAGGGATTGGCTTCGATGACATAAACCAATTTCAAAATAACCCTCTGCTTTATAATAAAATTTCGCAAATTGCGATTCATGAAGTGGATGATTGGCCTAGCGCTCGCGGCAGCCACGGCTATCTTTTCTATCCTGCTACGCCGACTGGTGTTTCCAGTCCATTCCTAACCCCCTACTTTGGGGCTCCGATTCGGCCCACATTTCCCGCGACGATTTCCCTGTGCCCGCATATACTGGCGGGCGCTTTATTTTTGGGTTGTGGAACCATGCTTTGGATTAAAACGCTGCATATTATTTTTGTGACCAGTTGGTTTGCGGGCTTGTTTTATTTGCCGCGCTTGTTTGTGAATCACGCCATGGTGGACGATCAGGCCACTTTGGATCGGCTCATCATGATGGAAGGCAAGCTGTATCGCTTCATGACGCCGCTGGGCATTTTGGCCCTGGTGTTTGGTATCTGGTTGTGGAAAGGCTATGACTTTGCGGGCGGTTGGCTGCATGCCAAGCTGACCTTGGTATTGGTGCTGGTGGCTTATCACTTGTATTGCGGGCAATTGGTGCGACGCTTTGCGGCGGGCGAAAAATTGCGCAATCACGTGTGGTACCGCTGGTTTAATGAATTGCCAGTAGTGATTCTGGCAATTGTGTGTGTTCTTGTTGTGGTGAAGCCGTTCTAATGTCTGAAACTTTTTTTGCCACCTGTCCCCGTGGCCTAGAAGCACCCCTGGCTGAAGATTTAGCCGCGTGGGGTGCCAGTGATGTGCAAGCCGTACCCGGCGGCGTGCAATTCTCCGGTGATTGGCGCGTTTGCTATACCGCCAACTTGGAAACCCGTTTAGCGACACGCATTTTGTGGCGCGTGGGCTTTGGTTCCTATCGTAATGAAGACGATATTTACCAGTTAGCGCGCAAGCTGGCCTGGCCGCGCTGGTTTGAGCCCATGCAAACCATGCGCGTTTACATGACGGCCATTAAGAGCCCGCTGAAAAGCTTGGAATTCGCCACGTTGCGCATCAAAGATGCCATCTGTGACCGCTTCCGGGAAAGCACGGATACTCGGCCCAATATCGACACCGCCCGGCCCGATATTCGCATCCACGCCTTTCTGCGCGCCCAAGACGTGACCTTTTATCTGGACACCTCCGGCGAGCCGCTCTACAAGCGCGGCTTTAAGCGTGCCAGCGTGGAAGCGCCCATTAAGGAAAACTTGGCGGCGGGCATTTTGCGCTTGGCGGGCTGGAAGCCGGGCATTCCCCTGCTGGATCCCATGTGCGGTAGCGGCAGCTTTTTGCTGGAAGCGGCGCAGATTTCTTTGGACATCGCCCCCGGCTTGGCGCGTAACTTCGCCTTCCAAAAGCTCAAGAACTACCAAAGCGGTATTTGGTATCGGGTCAAAGGCGAGGCGGAAAAGCGGCGCATGCCAGTGCAGCCCCTGCCTATCTGGGGCGGTGACATTCAAGGGGATGAAATTCAACGTGCCCGGCAAAACCTCGCGGCGGCAGGCTTGCATGAAGCAGTGCACCTCAAGCAAGTGGACGTGCTGGACTCCTCGCCCCCAGCCGAAAGCGGCATTTTGATTGCCAACCCGCCCTACGGCGTGCGCATCCAAAGCCGCTTGGGTATGGATGAGTTCTATCCCAAGCTGGGCGACACCTTGAAGCGCCGTTACTCGGGCTGGAATTGCTATTTCATTTCCGCTGATACGGACTTGGCTAAGCTGATTGGCCTCAAAGCCAGCAAGCGCACGCCCTTGTTCAATGGCGATTTGGAATGCCGCTTGTACGAATACCGTATGGTGGCCGGGCAGAACCGCCGGGAAAAACCCAGCGAATAAGCCTTGCGTTAGCCGCACCCATAAAAAAGCCGCTCTCTCGGGAGCGGCTTTTTACTGCGATAAGTAAGGATAGCGGGGATCGTGTTTAGTCCAGGCCGTCGCTGCGGCGTTTAGCGGCGCGCACGAACAAGCCGCGAATATGGCGCATTTCGTCGCCACTGAGACGGCGGCCCGACATCAGCACCGCCACGCGGGCGATCATTTTGCGGTCGTATTCTGGCGGTACGGAATTCTGGGTTTCGAAGTGTTCGGCCAGCATGTCTAATTGCTCGTCGTCCAGCTCGTCCAGAATGTCTTTAATCACATTATTGGCCGCATCTTCCAACTCGTCGGACGCCACCATGGGGGCCGCACCAGCACTGTCCGACACGGGACTATTCACCATGGGCCGGGGCGCAAATAAGGCACAACCAGCGCCCTCACTACCCCCCTCGCCTGCCGTGGCTAGACCGTCTTTACCCCGTCCGTAACCCGCCATGTTTTTGCCAAACTGGGAACGCTCGAAGTGCTCGGAGAACCACGCATCGTTCAGAGCGCTCACACTATCGGCTTCCATTTGCAGACCAGCACTGACATTACGGCTGGCTTCACCGGCAGCCAGGATGTGCACCCGCACCCCGTAGGCTTGTACCAACTGCACAGCAATACGCAGATCCTCATCCCCGGTCACGATCACAGCATCAGCGATAGCACGATTGCGCGCCAACTCCATCAGGTCGGAGACCAGCAGGGAATCGAGGTTTTTCATGTCGCCACCGGCATTAGAGGCGCCCAAGCGCAATTTCACGCCCGACAATAAAGCAAGGCCGCTTTGCTCTTGGGAGAGACGTGGCCCATGCAACGTGTCGTACCAATAGGTACGCAACAGGGGCAGACCAGAGGCCAGTTCTTTGGCTTTGTTATTTAGGGAAGAGATCAGGGCTGCGGGCGATTTAATGGCGACCTGTTTGCGTGGGATAGTGTCGCCAAAGGCGGCTTGGGAACCCGCAGCAAAGAAATAACCGGCATCCACGAACACGGCAAAGCGATCCATAGCTAATGTCCTTACTAAAAATAAAATAAAAGCCCCTTTCGGGGCCTATATAGGCCACCCCTAGACAGCGGGTGGCAACGACAACGGAGCACCAAGGCGCTCCGTTTGCCCGGTGGGCCAGCCACCGGATGTTATAAACGCATCGTCAAGCCGTGACGGCATGGTTTTGGCCCCCTACCCTAATAACAGCTTAACGATGCGTAGCGCCGCTTAACGAGGCAGCACGCTGCTGCCCATCAGGAACTCATCCACGGCGCGGGCGCATTGGCGACCTTCGCGGATGGCCCATACCACCAGAGACTGACCACGGCGCACGTCACCGGCGGCGAACACCTTAGCCACGTTGGTGGCGTAGGCGCTTGCACCTTCGGTGGTGGCGGCGGCGTTACCACGACCGTCTTTGCTGACGCCGAAGGCATCCAGCAAGGCACCGGTGGGGTTGGTAAAGCCCATGGCCAAGAAGGCGCGCTCGGCAGGCCAAACTTCTTCGCTGCCAGCCACTTCGCTCATCTTGTTGCCTTCCCATTGCAGGCGCACGGTTTTCACAGCGGTGAGCTTGCCATTTTCACCCATGAATTCCTTGGTGGCGATGGAGTACTCACGGCGGGTTTCACCGTTGGGGCCTTCTTTGTGGGACGACGAGGTGCGCAGCTTGAGCGGCCAGTTGGGCCAAGTCAGGGGGCGGTTTTCCTGCACTGGCGGTTCGGGCAACAGCTCGAACTGGGTCACGGACGCCGCACCGTGGCGATAGCTGGTACCGACACAGTCGGAACCGGTATCACCGCCACCGATCACCACCACGTTCTTGCCGGTGGAGCAGATGGGGTTGGGCGCATCGCCCGCCACGGCCTTGTTCTGGGGAATCAGGTATTCCAGGGCGTAGTACACGCCTTCCAGATCACGACCGGGCACCGGCAGATCCCGAGGCGTCTCGGAACCGGCGGCCAACACCACGGCGTCGAACTGGGCCAGCACGTCGGCGGCGGGCAGCACATCCTTGGCATCATTAATCACGCCCTTCACCGGGGCGGCACCGATACAGGTGTTGGTACGGAAGGTCACGCCTTCCGCTTCCATCTGGCCCATACGGCGGGTAATGATGTTTTTGTCCAGCTTGAAGTCAGGGATGCCATAACGCAGCAAACCACCCACGCGGTCGTTCTTTTCGAACACGGTCACGTCGTGACCGGCGCGGGCCAGTTGTTGCGCGGCGGCCATACCAGCAGGGCCGGAACCGACCACCGCCACCTTCTTGCCGGTCTTGCTGGCGGCAGGCTGGGGCTGCACCCAGCCTTGTTCCCAGGCCTTATCAATAATGGCGTGCTCGATGGACTTGATGCCCACGGCGTCATCATTGATGTTCAGGGTACAGGCCGCTTCACAGGGTGCCGGGCAGATACGACCAGTGAACTCTGGGAAGTTGTTGGTGGAGTGCAGCACATCCAGGGCTTGTTGCCACTTGTTTTTGTAAACCAGATCATTCCAGTCGGGAATGATGTTGTTGACCGGGCAGCCGTTGTTACAGAAGGGCACGCCGCAATCCATGCAGCGGGCGCCTTGAGTATTGGCTTGTTCGTCGGTCAGACGCAGTACGAATTCGGCGTAGTTCTTGACCCGCTCTTCAGCGGGGCCATAGGACTCTTCCAAACGGCCAAATTCTAGGAAACCGGTTGCCTTGCCCATGTTATGCAGCCTCCTTCGCTTTCTGTTCCGCCAATTCCTTCAGGGCGCGGCGGTATTCGTGGGGGAAGACCTTCACAAACTTGGCGCGGTAATTCGCCCAGTCTTCCAGAATGGCTTTGGCACGGGGGCTGCCCGTGTAGTTGGCGTGGTTCGCCACCAGGCTCTTGAGCAGCTCTTCGTCTTCCAGCACCGGCTCCAGGGCCACTTGGGCCATGTTGCAACGCTGGGCGAACAGACCATCCACGTCCAGCACGTAGGCGATACCACCGCTCATACCAGCGGCGAAGTTACGGCCCGTTTTGCCCAGTACCACCACCGTGCCGCCAGTCATGTATTCGCAACCGTGGTCACCCGTGCCTTCCACCACCGTGGTGGCACCGGAGTTACGCACCGCGAAGCGCTCGCCAGCAACACCGGCGAAGTAGGCTTCACCGTCCACCGCACCGTACAGCAAGGTGTTACCGGAGATGATGTTGTCGGTGGTCACGCCACGGAAACCAGCTTGGGGACGCACGATAATGCGGCCACCGGACAAGCCCTTGCCCACGTAGTCATTGCCTTCACCCACCAGCTCCAGGGTCACACCCTTGGCCAGGAAGGCGCCGAAGCTTTGACCCGCCGTGCCGTTTAAGGTCACGTGGATGGTGTCATCAGGCAAACCGGCCAGACCGTACTTCTTAGCCACCACGCCGGACAACATGGCGCCAGCGGTGCGGTTCACGTTCTTGATCGGCAGTTCGATGCGAACCGGGGTACCGTTTTCCAGAGCGGCTTGAGCACCGGCCACCAGCTTGTGGTCCAGGGCCTTGTCCAGACCGTGGTCTTGGGTTTCGGCGTGCAGACGGGCCACGTCGGCGGGCACATCGGGACGGTAGAAAATCTTGCTGAAGTCCAGACCCTTGGCTTTCCAATGGGTGATGCCCTTCTTCATGTCCAGCAGGTCGGAACGGCCAATCAGGTCGTCGAACTTGCGGATACCCATTTCAGCCATCAGCTGACGCACTTCTTCAGCGACGAAGAAGAAGTAGTTCACCACATGCTCCGGCTGGCCGGAGAAACGGGCGCGCAGCGTCGGGTCTTGAGTCGCCACGCCCACCGGGCAGGTGTTCAGGTGGCACTTGCGCATCATGATGCAGCCTTCCACCACCAGCGGTGCGGTGGCGAAGCCGAATTCGTCCGCACCCAACAGGGCGCCGATCAGCACATCGCGGCCAGTCTTCATCTGACCGTCCACTTGCACACGGGTACGACCGCGCAGGCGGTTCAGCACCAGAGTTTGCTGGGTTTCAGCCAAGCCCAGTTCCCAGGCGGAACCGGCGTGCTTGATGGACGACCAGGGAGAAGCACCGGTACCGCCATCGTGACCCGAGATCACCAGATGGTCGGCCTTGGCCTTGGACACGCCGGCAGCCACGGTACCCACGCCCACTTCCGCCACCAACTTCACGGAGATGTCGGCCTTGGGATTGGCGTTTTTCAGATCGTGGATCAGCTGAGCCAAATCCTCGATGGAATAAATGTCGTGGTGCGGGGGTGGGGAAATCAGACCCACGCCCGGCACGGAGTGACGCAAGAAACCGATGTATTCAGACACCTTGTGACCGGGCAGCTGACCGCCTTCACCGGGCTTGGCGCCCTGGGCCATCTTGATCTGGATTTGATCGGAGTTGGCCAGGTATTCCACGGTCACACCGAAGCGACCGGAAGCCACCTGCTTAATGGAGGAACGCAGGGAATCGCCTTCCTTCAGTTCGATGTCGCGCTCTACGCGGCTCTTACCGATCACGTCAGACAGCATCTGACCGGCCTTCACCGGTTGGAAGCGAGCGGGATCTTCACCGCCTTCACCCGTATTGGACTTGCCGCCAATGCGGTTCATGGCGATGGCCAGGGTGGAGTGGGCTTCGGTGGAGATGGAGCCCAGAGACATGGCGCCCGTTGCGAAACGACGCACGATGTCCTTAGCGGATTCCACTTCCTCCAGCGGCACCGCCTCGCCAGCGGGCAGGATTTCGAACAGACCGCGCAAGGTCATGTGACGCTTGCTTTGGTCGTTGATAATCTTGGCGTATTCCTTGTAGGTGTCGAACTTGCCAGTGCGAGTGGAGTTTTGCAGCTTGGCAATGGCGTCCGGCGTCCACATGTGCTCTTCGCCACGGATACGGAAGGCGTATTCGCCACCGGCATCCAGCATGTCGGCCAGCACCGGGTCAGCACCGAAGGCAGCGCGATGACGGCGCAGGGCTTCTTCCGCCACTTCGAACACACCGATACCTTCCACCTTGGTGGCGGTGCCGGTGAAGTATTTGTCCACAAACGCCTTTTGCAGACCGACCACTTCAAAGATTTGAGCACCGGTGTAGGACATCAGGGTAGAAATACCCATCTTGGACATGACCTTCATCAGGCCCTTGCCCACACCCTTGGTGAAGTTCTTGATGTACTTGGCTGCGGTGTCGGCATCGCCACCGGCCAGTTCGGTCAAGGTTTCCAGGGTCAAGTAGGGATGCACGGCTTCGGCGCCATAACCCGCCAGCAGCGCGAAGTGATGGGTTTCACGGGCAGAGCCGGTTTCCACCACCAGACCAGTGCGGGTGCGCAGGCCCTTGTTCACCAAGTGCTGATGCACGGCGGAGGTGGCCAGCAGCGCCGGAATCACCATGTAATCCTTATCCACCTTGCGGTCGGAAATAATCAGGATGTTCACGCCCTGCTGCACCGCGTCTTCCGCTTCGGCACACAGGGAGGCGATACGGGCTTCCACGCCTTCGGCACCCCAAGCCACCGGATAGCACAGATCCAATTCACGGGACTGGAACTTGCCGTCGGTAAACGTCGCAATATTGCGCACCTTGGCCATGTCTTCGAAGGTCAGCACTGGCTGAGTCACTTCCAGACGAATGGGCGGGTTGATTTCCGCAATACCGAGCAAATTGGGACGGGGGCCGATGAAGGACACCAAGGACATCACCATTTGTTCCCGGATCGGGTCAATGGGCGGATTGGTCACTTGGGCGAACAACTGACGGAAGTAGTTGTACAGCGGCTTGTTGCGATCAGACAGCACCGCCAGGGGCGAATCATTGCCCATGGAGCCGGTACCTTCTTCGCCGGTTTTAGCCATGGGTTCCAGGATGTGCTTCAAGTCTTCCTGAGTAAAACCAAAGGCTTGCTGACGATCCAGCAACGAAGCATTGGCCACCACGGGCTCAGCTTCGGCTTCCAGATCATCCAGCTTGATACGAATCTTGCTGATCCATTCCTTGTAGGGCTTGGCCGCAGACAGGGAATCCTTCAGTTCTTGGTCGTCAATAATGCGACCGGCTTCCATGTCGATCAGGAACATCTTGCCCGGTTGCAGGCGCCACTTCTTAACGATCTTTTCGTCAGGAATAGGCAGCACGCCGGATTCGGACGCCATCACCACCAGATCGTCATCCGTCACCAGATAGCGGGCGGGACGCAGGCCGTTACGGTCCAAGGTAGCGCCAATTTGGCGACCATCGGTAAAGGCCACAGCGGCGGGGCCGTCCCAGGGCTCCATCATCGGCGCGTGGTATTCGTAGAAGGCCTTGCGGTTGTCGTCCATGAGGGTGTGGGATTCCCAGGCTTCGGGAATCAACATCATCATGGCGTGGGCCATGGAATAGCCACCCATCACCAACAGCTCTAGGGCGTTGTCGAAGGAAGCGGAATCCGACTGGCCGGGGTAAATCAGCGGCCACACCTTGTCCAGGTCAGCACCCAGCACGGACGAGGCCACACCCTTTTCACGGGCGCGCATCCAGTTCACGTTACCGCGCAAGGTGTTGATTTCGCCGTTGTGGGCGATCATGCGGAAGGGGTGAGCCAGATCCCAAGTGGGGAAGGTGTTGGTGGAGAAGCGTTGGTGCACCAGCGCCAAAGCCGACACCGCACGGCCATCTTGCAGATCCAAGTAGTACTCGCCCACTTGGTTAGCCAACAACATGCCCTTGTACACCACGGTACGAGCAGACATGGAGGGGCAATAGAATTCTTTGCCGTATTTGAGGTTCAAGCCACGGATAGCATGGCCAAAGCGCTTACGGATGATGTACAGCTTGCGCTCCAGGGCATCGGTCACCATCACATCGTGGCCACGGCCAACGAAGATTTGGCGAATCACGGGTTCCAGCTTTTTAACGCCTTCGCCCAGACCGGAGTTATCCCGTGGCACATCGCGCCAGCCCAGCACCACTTGACCTTCGCTGGTCACAGCGCGCTCGATCTCGCGCTCAAAGGCCTGACGAGCAGCGGATTCTTGCGGCAGGAAAATCATACCCACGCCGTATTCACCGGCTTGCGGCAAGGTCACGCCCTGTTTAGCCATTTCTTCCCGATAAAAAGTATCGGGAATCTGAATCAGAATACCTGCACCATCACCCGCTAACGGGTCGGCGCCTACGGCACCCCGGTGGTCCAGGTTCTTCAGAATTTCCAGACCCTGGCCGATGATGGCGTGGCTCTTCGCGCCTTTGATGTTGGCGACGAAACCCACGCCACAGGCGTCACGCTCGTGCGCTGGGTCGTACAGACCTTGTTCGTGTGGCAAGCCCATCTTGCTCGATCCTCGTTTCAAAGCCCCGCGCTGAAATCAGACCGCGAGGCCGGCAAAAAAGCCGGGGTAAACGAAGCCACCCCAGCTTGGGAAATATTGCGACAAACCCGCAAATATACTTTTAACTGACTTGTACATCAAGAACTTTGCTTGCATCGCAGCAAATATACCCACCCTAATTGGCACAATATTGGTGCAACGCAAAGTGGAGCACTGTGGCGTTATGAACCAAAAGGAGGAATTTATCGTCCGGCGAGTTGCCGCAAAGCGGCGGCATCAAGGATTTCGATCTGCTCACGCCCCAAATTCACCCACTTTTGGGTAGCAAACCCCTTGAGTAAACGGCTCACGATCTCCCGCACGCTGCCTAACTCATCCGCGAGTTGCTGGTGAGTGGCGTGCACGATGCGGCCTTTGCCTAGCAATAATGAGGCCAAACGCTGATCCAGCTTCTTAAAGGCCACCTCTTCCACCAACTGCATCAAGTCGGCGATGCGGTTCGAAAATAGCCGAAACACAAAATCCCGGAAAGCGCCATCAGCCAGCAAATCGCTAAACACCCCTGCGGGTACTAAAGCCAGCTGCAAATCCCCTTCTGCCACGCCACGGGCGTTGTACGGGGTTTGTCCTAGTAAGCACGAGCTGGTAATGATGCAGGTCTCCCCCGGCGTGACCCGATACAAGGGCAACTCCCGGCCTTGGGTGGACACTTTCACCACCCGCACCGCACCATCAATAATGAGAGGAAAGCCGCGACAGGATTGGGCTTCGTCAAAAATCACTGTCCCCGCAGGCAGTTGCGCGCTGAGGAGTGCCTTTTGTAGTAGCTGACGCGGGCCATCGGCCATGGCCCCCAGCACCGGATAGAGATCCAGCAGACGCGCCCACATGCTGGCGCTCATTGCAGTTCAGCCACCACGGGCGCGTGATCGGAGGGCCGCTCCAACTTACGCGGCTCTTTGTCCACCCAACAGGCTTGGCAACGGGCTGCCAACGCTGGGGTGAGCAGAATATGGTCGATGCGCAGCCCTTTATTGCGCCGGAACGCGCCCATGCGGTAATCCCACCACGACCAAATTTTTTCCGGCTGTTCAAACTGACGGAAGGCATCCAGCAAACCCAAATCCAGCAAGGCCTGAAATGCACCCCGCTCTGCCTCTGAGCAATGAATCTGGCCGCGCCATGCCTCAGGATCGTGCACATCGCGATCATCCGGGGCGATATTGAAATCCCCCAACAAGGCCAGCCGGGGCTGCTCCTGCACACTCACCCGCAGCCACGCCGTCAGCGCCTCTAGCCAAGCCATTTTGTACACAAACTTGTCCGAATCCAGGCTCTGGCCGTTGGGAAAATAGCCGCACACCACACGCATGTCCGCCACATCCACCGCCAGCACACGCTTTTGCTCGTCGGCAAAGCCAGGAATGCCCACGGACACCAAACTCATGGGCTGCTTAGACAAAATCGCCACGCCGTTATAGGTTTTCTGCCCAGAAAATAAGGCTTGATACCCCGCTGCGGCCAACTCCGCCACGGGAAAGGCCTTGTCCTCCATCTTCAACTCTTGCAGACACAGCACATCCGGACTTTCCTGAGCCAGCCAATCCAACACATGGGGCAAACGCACCTTGAGCGAATTGACGTTCCACGTTGCAATTTTCATGTACTTTTACTCTTACGCAACACGTCGAATAGCCATTGTCGGCTGACGACTCATGCTGTTATTAATCATTTCAAATTTGTGCTTCGTAGTCGCCAAAAACTCTTTTAGAGCCACGGTTTCTCCAGGCCAGCTTAAAGCAATTCCTTCGTCAAAGGCCACAATACCACCGACCACTAACACCTCTTCCAAGTAGGTCAACGCCACTTTGACTGGCTCATACAAATCAAAATCAATGTACGCAAAAGAAACCAAAACCTCTGGCCTCTGCCGTTGGAACTCAGGAATAGTAACTAAAGCATCCCCCTTTACTAGCTCTACATAGCCTTCAAACTCAAAAAGTTGGATCGCTTGACTCAACAATGCCTCATCTCCGCAGTAGCGTCCCACACACGCTTTAGCAAAAGGTCCATCAACCTCTGTTGGCTCTGGCAAACCCGAAAAATTATCGAAACCAATAACCCGCTTAATAGAGTGCGGCTGCAATAACGCCAATATCTTCGCCATAAACATTAGGTTTGCGCCTTTCCAGCAGCCAAACTCCATCACATGCCCCGGTATGTCCAGTGTTTGCTTCAGCAGCTCATAGGTAAAAAGCTTATTACCCAATGTCTGCATCCCTGCATATAGTGCAAATTGATCTATGAATTCGTACAAATTCGGAACACCGACTGCTTTAGCCAGTTCAGCACGGTTCTCTAGAAATCTATTACCACCCGCAGAAAACTTACTCATGTCTTTTAGTCCTTTTACGCAGATTTACGTCACTAATAACAAACGCACAAGCATACCTAAAACACTACTCGCCCCAAAAAAAACCAAAAAATAAAAAGCCGCCTACAACGGCGGCTTTTAGTCTTTAGACATACTATTCAAGCCGAACTGGCACAAACAAACGCTGCCCCCCACGCAAAATCAACAAAGCCACGCTCTTTCCAGATTTATCGACTAATGCTTGCAGTTTTTGTGGGCTATCAACCGCTTCTCCATTAATTGCCAAAATCACATCGCCTTCACGAATACCCGCACGAGCAGCGCTCCCCATGCTGGACTCAACCAACACCCCCCCCATTTCTTGCTTTTCTCTGGTAGACCAAGGACGAACTTGAACGCCAAGGCGAGACAGACTGTTGGTCTTAGTTTTTCCAGAAGCCTGGGCATCTTCCGCCTCCCCCACTTTGATCGTGATCGCTTTGCTCTGGCCTTGGCGCCAGATGTCTAACTTAACCACCTGCCCCGGCGGGATTTCGGCCACCAACATGGGCAAGTCGCTGGAGCTGGTCAGTTCTTTGCCATCGAATTTCAAAATCACGTCACCAGGACGCAGACCGGCGGCGGCAGCGGCGCTCTTGGCTTGCACTTCGGCCACTAACGCACCTTGGGCTTTGGCGAGACCAAAGGAATCCGCCAATTCTTTATCCACGCGCTGAATCACCACGCCCAAGCGGCCTCGGCTGACTTTGCCATGTTCCAGAATTTGCTTTTCCACCTTCATGGCCACGTCGATGGGAATGGCGAATGACAGTCCTTGATAGCCACCGGAACGGGAGTAAATCTGGGAATTGATACCGATCACTTCGCCATTCATATTGAACAGCGGGCCACCAGAATTACCAGGGTTGATGGCGACATCGGTTTGCAGGAACGGCACATAGGTTTCGTCGGGCAGATTGCGCGATTTGGCGGAAATGATGCCCGCTGTGGCGCTGTTTTCGAAGCCAAAGGGCGAACCAATGGCCAGCACCCAATCCCCTACCCGGCTTTGCTGGGTATTGCCGATGCGCACGCTGGGCAAGTCTTTGGCGGCGATGCGCAACACCGCCACATCGGTGCCCTTATCCGCGCCCAAGACTTTGGCTTTAAATTCCCGTTTGTCAGTGAGCTTGACCAGCACCTCTTCGGCCCCATCCACCACATGGGCATTGGTCAGCACCACACCATCACTGCTGACGATAAAACCGGAGCCCGTGGAATGCACGGGCTCGGGCTGACCATGGGGCGTGAGTGGAATACCAAAACGGCGGAAAAATGGCAGGAAAGGATCGTTAGGATCGAGGCCCGAAAACGGCGTGCCGTTCTGGCGCGGCTTGGCGGTGACGGTGATATTGACCACCGCCGGGCCCGCCTCGGCCACGATGCGGGCGAAATCTGGATACGCACGCACCACCACCCCACTGTCGCCGCTGACGAGGGCGGTGCCAGTAGCACCATCGCCATGGGCGCGCACCGCCCAGGCACTTGCCGCTAAAGCCACCACCACACTCGCCAGCACGAATGGGCGCTGCAACGAACCAACTACTTTCCGAGTCATTGTGTTCCCTTTCCTTAAAAGTGGAGCGGCGAGCACCTAGGCCCACCGCAGAGTCATTAAACGCGCTCATGGACACAATGATCGGGAGCTGGGTTCCACGCCCAGTTGTAACAGAACTTCAGGCTTGGGCACGGCCTCCGCGCAAGAGCACCATGGCACCCAGCAGAAGCACACCCAAGGCCTGAGCACTGAGGCTCACCGACCACCCTGCCTGTTGGGTAAGCGAATAAGCGCCCACCAACAGCAACATGGCGAGGTTTTCCACGAGATTTTGTACCGCCAAGGCATTGCCCGCGCCCACGCTCCGGTGCCCGGCTTCTTGCAGCACAGCGTTCAGCGGCACGACAAAAAAGCCGCCGCAGGCCCCCACTGCCAACATCAAGCCATAGGCCCAAGGTAGAGACGGAACCACCGCCAACGCCAAAATCAACGGCCCCAAGGCCAAGCCGCCCCACAGCGCACGCCGCGCTTGTGCCAGGGACACAGCCCACCCAGCCAGGGCGGCCCCCAACACGATGCCCACAGACAACGCCCCCATAAGCTGGGCCGGTGTGGCGTTATCGTGAATCCCCAACACCAAGGGCACCCAAGCGAACAACATCAAGCGCAAGGTGGAACCGGTGCCCCAAAACAGGCTAGTACCCAATACCGCAAAACGAGCTTCCGGCTGGCGCCACAATTGACGGCTAATCTGGGCAAAGTCCTGGACTTGTGTCCATAGCCCCCCAGATTGGGGCCGTTCTGCGCCTAACAAGGGGATGAAAAAGTTGGCCACCCCGGCCAAGCCGTAGCACCACATCACCAGCATGAACACCGGCCACAGGCCCATATCCGCCAACCAGCCGCCCAGCACTACCCCCAGCAAAATCGCCACGATGGTGGAACCCTCCATCCAGCCATTGGCGCGTACCAGATGTTCCACGGGAAACATCTGAGACAAGATGCCGTATTTAGCCGGGGAATAGGCCGCCGCCCCCACGCCGATCAAGGTATAGGCCCAGACTGGCGACAGGCCCAAGAGCATGGCGATAGAGCCCAGCAATTTCAGGCCATTGCCCAGCAACATCACCCGGCTTTTGGGAAAACGATCCGCCAACGGCCCCAAAAACGGCGCTAGCACGATATAGGGCAAGACAAAGCCCGCCTGTAACCAAGGGAGCTGTTCCCCATGCCCGGCGTTTTTACACAGAGCGACGGCGGCAATCAGCACCGCGTTATCCGCCAAAGCCGATAAAAATTGGGCCAGCAGCAAAGACGCTGCGGCCCAAGAGCGCAAACGATAATTCATAGACTCACAAACCTTGTGTTGAACAACTCAGACGCAAAGGTGCAGAGTAGAAAGCGGCAGCGCCGCAAAATAACTACAACGCGACTACAACGGCAAATCTCTAGGCTTACGGCCCGCTTTAACAAACAAGCGGTCATACCACCCATTGGGCAACAGGCGCAGCAACTTAGCCGCGATGGCCATTTGCCAAGGCAAAACAAAATAACTCCGTCCGGCATCAATCACCGGCACCATGCGCCGCACCGCCTCATCCGCCTTGAGCATGAAAGGCATGGGATAGGTGTTAACAGCGGTCATGGGCGTCTCGATGTAACCGGGGCAAATCGTCACCACCTTGATGCCCTTATCTCGCAGCTCCACGCGCAGGGATTCCAAATAGGCAATGGTGGCGGCCTTAGACGCACTGTAGGCCCCTGCCCCTGGCAAACCACGAATCCCCGCCACAGAGGCGATGCCCACCAAAGTGCCACCCCCAGCCTTAATCATGGGTTCGATAAAGGGCTGAAACGTGGCCACCATACCTAACACATTGGTGCGTAATACCTTTTCAAACACGGGCACATCGTCCGCTTCCTCCGTGAGGGTGCCGACGCTCACGCCCGCGTTAGCAATCACAATGTCCGGCACGCCGGATTCCGCTAAGAAATCCTGGGCGGCGGCGGCCACAAAAGGCGCATCGCCCACGTCCGCCACATAAAACTGATGGCGGCCCGGCAACTGATTAATCAGCTCCACCAGCTTATCGCCGCGCCGGGCCAGCAAGCCCAAGCTGGCGCCCTCGGCGGCATAGTGGCGAGCGAAGGCTTCACCGATACCGCTCGAAGCGCCAGTAATAAAAATCCGCCGCGCCATCATCGGCCCCTACTTGCGGCCTTGTTCGCTGCGGGTTTTGGCGATGAGCTGATCCACCGTCGCCAAGGCGGCCTCGTGGCTGCCGGTCAGGCTGGCCGAGGTGATGTAGCGACCGGCCACGGCCAGGGTGGGCACACCGCTGATTTTGTACTCCTTGCTCAATTGCTGGGCGCGCATCACCGCAGACTGCACGGTGAACGAGGCGTACATGTCTTGGAATTTCTTACGATCCACCCCTTGGGCCACCACCCACTCCAACTGCACTTTCTCGTCGTGCAGTTTTTTGTTGTCGTTATGGATGGCGCGGAACACTTGGCCGTTCAAACGCTCGCCCACGCCCAAGGCCTCCAAGGTGAAATACAGCTTTTGCAGCGGCACCCAGGCGCCACTAAACGCCACCGGCACCCGCTTCACCACCACATCCTTGCCCACTTTTTTCTGCCAGTCTTCAAACAGCGGCTCGAGCTGATTGCAGTGGGAACAGCCGTAGGAGAAAAACTCCAGCACTTCCACCTTGCCCGCAGGCGCGGAGGTGGGCTGGCTGGGGGACAACACTTCAAAGCCTTGGTTGCCGGTTTGAGCCACAGCAGGCAGCGCCCCCGCCACACAGGCCAGCAAGCCAGCCATTAACACGGCACGACGGCCTGCTTGGGAAATCAATTTCATGGGGATACTCCGATTGAGAAAGGCCTAGGCCTAAAAACGCAGGAATAAAGTAATACCGCCCTGACAATGCAGGGCGGGCTGATTATTTGACCACCGCGACAGGAATCCCGGCCTTGGTCAGTTTGTCGCGCACAGCGCTGGCGTCATCCGCCTTGGCATAAGGGCCGAGACGCACCCGATGCAAAGTGCCTTTGTCCGGCACATTCACCGGCTGCACGCCGGCTTCCAGGCCCATTAACGCCAGCCGGGCTTTCATGTTGTCGGCCTCGGCGGGGTTTTGGAAGGCGCCCACTTGAATGTACACCGCGCCGTCGCTGGCTTTGCTGGGCTTATTGGCGCTGGGCTTTTCCGCTGCCACTGGCGCCACGGGCACATGGGCCGGTTCGGTGCTGGACTTGGGCGCTTTGGGATCGCCGGGCAAGGCCTTGTAGAACTCGAAGCGAGGCTTGTCGTCCGCCACCTTATCCCCCGGTTTGCCGGGCAAGGGCAAAGGCGCAGCGGCGGGGGCCGCAGGCGCGGGCGTCGTTGCCACAGGAACAGGCACCGACGAGGCACGAGGGGGCGCGGTCGGCGTTGGAGCCGCTGCGGGCGCAGGCGCTACTTGGGGCACGGCCTCGGGCTGAGGCACGGGCAGCACAGGCGCCGGGGCGGGAGTCGGTTGAACGGGCGGGGCCAGCGGTGCGGACTTGGGGGCCGCCGCCGCTTTGGCATCCGCCGTCTTACCCTGGTCAAACTGCATGGACAGGCGCGACACGTACCACGCTACCCCTGCCGCAGCCAAGGTTCCCACGACTAAACCGATCAGCAGCCCAGTCAGCAAAGAACTGCGCTTCTTCGGAGGTTGGGACACACTAAGTCCCTTCACGTCACGGCTCATGTGAAATTCCTTTTGGGGAGAGACAGGGGCTCATTAACACTACATGGATTGGGGCGCGCCCACACCCAGCAGACTCAGGCCGGTTTGCAGCACACGCCGCACGGCCCAGGCCAAGGCCAGACGGGCCACGCGCACGCGCTCATCATCCACCAGAATGCGCTCGGCGTTGTAGTAGCTGTGGAAATCTGCCGACAAGTCTTTGAGGTAGAACGCCAACACATGCGGCGCGTAGTCTTTCGCGGCGCTCTCAATCACGTTCGGCAATTCGCCAAGACGGGCAATCAAGGCCAGCTCGCGCTCATGCACCAGCGGCGTAATGTCGGCTTCCAGCAGATCCTCCACCTCGCCCTGCCATTGAGACAGCACGGAGCAGAGACGAGCATGGGCGTATTGAATGTAATACACCGGATTGTCGTTGCTTTGAGACTTGGCCAGATCCAGGTCGAAATCCAAGTGCTGGTCAGACTTACGCAACACATAGAAGAAACGGGCAGCGTCGTTGCCCACTTCGCCACGCAGTTCCCGCAGGGTCACGAATTCGCCGGAACGGGTGGACATGGAGGTTTTTTGGCCGTTGCGATACAACACGGCGAATTGCACCAAAGCCACATCCAGCTTATCCGCGTCCAGGCCCAGGGCTTGGATGGAACCGCGCACGCGAGGAATGTAACCGTGGTGGTCGGCGCCCCAAATGTCGATCACTTTGTCAAAGCCGCGCTCGAACTTGTTCAAGTGATAGGCGATGTCAGACGCGAAATAGGTATACAAGCCGTTTTCCCGCTGCACCACGCGGTCTTTTTCGTCGCCGAAGGCCGTGGAACGGAACCAACGGGCGCCGTTTTGGGTGTACAGATGGCCGTGCTTGTCTAACTGGGTAATAGCCCGTTCCACCAAGCCGGTGTCGAACAGGGAACGCTCCGAGAACCAATGGTCGAAATGCACGCCAAATTCAGACAAATCGCTGCGGCAATCGGCTAATTGCTCCGACAAGGCATGGGCGTGGATATAAGCGAAGTCTTCGTCCAGCAGGGTTTTGGCATTGCTAATCAAGCCATCCAAGTGGGCTTCTTTGTCTTGCTCCAGGGACGGCACACCAGCCATCACCGCAGCGGCATCGCGTAGATAACGGTCGCCGTGGGCGTCTTTGACTTGCTGGGCCATATCGCGCACATAGCTGCCTTGGTAGGCATTGGGCGGGAACGGCACGGCCACGCCGTAGGATTCCAAATAACGCAGCCACGTGGACAGGGCCAGAATATCCATCTGCCGCCCGGCATCGTTCACGTAGTATTCGCGGCTCACGTCAAAGCCCGCGAACGCCAACACGGAGGCCAAGCTGGCACCGTAGGCAGCACCCCGGCCATGGCCCACATGCAGCGGCCCGGTGGGATTGGCGGATACGAATTCCACTTGCACCCGCTTGCCCGCGCCTAAACGGCTACGACCGTAGTTTTCGCCCTTTTTCAGCACAGCGCCCAAGGGCTGCTGACGAGCGGAGGTATTGAGGAAGAAATTGATAAACCCGGCGCCTGCAATCTCAGCCTTGTCCAACCAGGGGGACGGCGGCAGCTCATTCACTAATTGCTGGGCGATTTGGCGCGGATTCTTACCCAAGCTCTTGGCCAGTTGCAGGGCCAAGTTGCTGGCGTAGTCGCCGTGACTAGCCATTTTGGGGCGTTCCAGGGTGATGGTTACTTGTTGTCCCGGAGCCACTCCGGCCAAAGAACGACGCAACAGGTCAAGCAGGTGGGTCTTAATGTCAGCGATCATCGCAGAAATAGCGGCAAAAAAACGCCGTATTATACCTACCTGCCTCCGGCTTTAGCCTTTACCGCCGACTTTGCCATTCAACTTCTGCATTGCGGTGGGATAGTCACCGGCAAACAGCACATCACAGCAGCTTTCCACCCGGTCCAGGGCGGCCTCGATGTCGAGCTGTTCTTCTTTGCGTGGGGGCTTGAGCACGAAATTCGCCACTTCGTTACGGTCGCCAGGATGGCCAATGCCAATGCGCAGACGCCAGAAGTCTTGAGTGCCCAGATGGGAAGTGATGTCTTTTAAACCGTTGTGTCCCCCCAGACCACCACCAAATTTAAGGCGCAAGGCACCCGGCGGCAGATCCAATTCGTCGTGCAAAACAAGCACTTCACTGGGTAACACACGGTAGAACCGGGCCAGGGCCGCAACGGCTTGACCAGAACGGTTCATATAGGTTTGCGGCTCCAAAATCCACAGCGCAGGCTGTCGAGACGAGGCCACAAAACCATGAAAACGCGCCTCGCGGGCGAGCTGGATACCCAGTCGCTGCGCGAGGCGCTCCGCCAGCCAAAAGCCAGCGTTGTGACGCGTCTCAGCGTACTCTGCACCCGGATTACCCAGGCCCACGATTAAACGCGGAGGGGTGAGTGTCATCGTACGCGGAGAAAAAGCCAGCTAATTACTCAGCAGCGGCTTCAACAGCACCGCCACGGGGCACGGAAACAGAGGCCACCACGGGATCGTCACCCTTGTGTTGCACAGGGGTCACGCCAGCGGGGTAGCTCAGCTGAGACACGTGGATGGATTCGCCAGCCTTCAGGTCTTTCAGATCCACTTCCAGGAACTCGGGCAGGTTGCCGGGCAAGCAGCTCACGTCCAGTTCGGTCATCACGTGGGTCACCAGACCGCCACCCAGCTTCACGCCAGGAGCCACATCAGCGTTCAGGAAGTGCAGGGGCACTTTAACGTGGATGGTGTGGGTTGCATCTACGCGTTGGAAGTCAACGTGCAGCACTTGGGGCTTGTAGGCGTGCCATTGCACATCGCGCAGCACCACAGCTTCGGTCACGCCTTCCACATTCAGGCTCAGCACGGAAGCGTGGAACGCTTCTTTTTGCAGAGCGTGGTAGGTGTCGTTGTGGTCCAGTTCCAGAACCACGGGAGCGGCTTCACCACCGTAAACGATAGCGGGCACTTTGCCAGCGTGACGCAGGCGGCGGCTCGCTCCGGACCCCTGAAGAACACGCTTTGAGGCTTTAACTTCGATTTGCATTTAAAAACTCCTAGTGAGTAAAAACCCCGCCCGCGACCAGGCGGGGATAGTTAAGAACGAGAAAAAGGCCCAGGGCGTACCCTAGGCCTTAGTTCTTATTCTTGAATAAACAGGGAACTAACCGATTCCGCATTGCTGATACGCACCATAGTGTCGGCCAGCAATTCAGAAATGGTGATCTGGCGAATGCGACCGCAGGCCTTAGCCTCATCCCGCAGCGGGATGGTATCGGTGACAACCAGTTCGTCCAAATCAGACTCGGTAATACGGCTGATGGCAGAACCAGACAGCACAGCGTGGGTACAGTAGGCCAACACGCGCTTGGCGCCGTTTGACTTGAGCGCCGAAGCCGCCTTGCACAGGGTACCGGCGGTATCCACCATGTCGTCCATAATCAAGCAAGTCCGGCCTTTCACGTCGCCGATGATGTTCATCACTTCGGAGACATTGGCCTTGGGGCGACGCTTGTCGATGATGGCCAGATCGCACTCCAGCTGTTTAGCCAGAGCACGGGCGCGCACCACACCGCCCACGTCCGGGGACACCACCATCAGGTTTTCGTATTTTTGATTCCAGATGTCGTTCAGCAACACCGGCGCCGCGTAGATGTTATCCACGGGGATGTCGAAGAAGCCTTGAATCTGATCGGCGTGTAAGTCCACGGTCAGCAGACGATCCACCCCAGCGGCTTGCAGCATGTTGGCCACCACCTTAGCGGTAATGGGCACACGGGCAGAGCGTGGGCGACGATCTTGGCGCGCATAGCCGTAGTACGGCACAGCGGCGGTAATGCGAGCGGCAGAAGCACGCTTCAGCGCATCCACCATAATCAACAATTCCATCAAATTGTCGTTGGTGGGGGCGCAGGTGGATTGCAGGATAAACACATCCCGACCACGCACATGTTCAAGAATCTCGACGGTCACTTCACCATCGGAAAAACGGCCAACGGTCGCTCTACCGAGAGAAATGTCCAGACGGTTGACGACATCTGTCGCCAGTTTAGGGTTGGCGTTGCCTGTGAACACCATTAACGTGTCGTAAGCCATGGCAGTCCCGCACGTGTTTGCATTGCACAAAAGGAACGGGCAGGCCTTCTGGCCTGCCCGAGTGTTGGGCTGGGGAAGAAGGATTCGAACCTTCGGATGCCGGAATCAAAATCCGGTGCCTTGACCAACTTGGCGACTCCCCAATTAATCTGTCTTCCTGTCACCCGGCCAATGGGTGCTTATCTAAACCTTGGGCCACCCAAGCTTTCCAGCTTGTTGGCACGTTGGCAAGCACATCTAAGGCTTCGTTCTTCGTGGCGAAGCTGGCAAATACCGACGCTCCAGAACCACTCATACGCGCCGATTTATGCTGCTTTAACCAATAAAGCGCAGCAGCTACTTGTGGGTACAACTGACAAGCAACCGGCTCTAAATCGTTGCGTCCGAAGCTGATTTCGACGTCAGCCGCAGGAAAGGCCGCTATAGTAGTAGCTGGAGTGTCTCTTGTCAAGGACTTTTTGGAGAAAATCTCAGCGGTCGGTACAGATACCCCCGGTTCCAGGATCAAATACCAAGCCGGGGCCAAATTCAGGGCTTGCAAGTCCTCGCCCACGCCTTGGGCAAAAGCGCTTTCGCCAAACAGAAAAAACGGCACATCCGCACCCAAACGCAAACCTAGGGCCATGAGCTCGCTCTTGGGTAGATGCACGCCCCACAGCTCATTGAGCGCCCACAGCACCGTGGCCGCATCGGAACTCCCGCCCCCCAAACCGCCGCCCATGGGCAGGCATTTCTCTAAGGCAATGCTCACGCCTTGAGTCACACCAGCATGGGCTTGCAATAAACGGGCGGCCCGGACACATAAATCCGTATCTTCCGGCACCCCTGCTATGGGCGTGGCCTGACACACACGGCCATCGTCTCGGGGCGTCAAGCGCAGGGTGTCGCAACGATCCACCATGCGGAATGCCGTTTGCAGCAAGTGATAGCCGTCGTCACGACGCCCCACGACATGCAAAAACAAATTGATTTTAGCCGGAGCAGGCAACGGCGCCCCCCAGGCAATGCCGGAAAACGCACGCTCGCTTGCGGCCTGTTGTTCACTCATGACACGTCATCCCACTGATCTAAACGCAAGCGCAATTCCACATCGCCCCGCAACACTGACACCACCTTGGGCAAAGCACTGGGGGCATCGCTTTCGTAACTCAACATATCCACTTGCCAACCGGCCTCGAAACAACGCAGCACCCGGCCCCAAGCGTCCCGACTCACCCGCTCCTCTTGCACACGCCCCAGCACCCAATCCGGCACCCGATCCAGGGGCAGCGCTTCGCCAAACACTTGTTGCGCCAGTTGATCGAGGCGGGGCGCGTTAAAACGGCGGCCATCCGCCAGCAATAAATCCGCCCCTTGGGCATCCCGGCGCAGCTCCGCCACGGTTTGCCCCAAGGGCGAGAGAATGTCTAACTCGTCGAACTCCGGGCCGTGGCTCCAGCTAAAGCGGCCACTAAATGCCTCTTGGGCGGTCTTTAGGCTCAAGCGCCCTTGCAATTGAAAGCGGCTAAGACTGGGGCGCGCTGCCCGTTCCGGGGGCGCAGGCAGATCACGAATCGGCCCGCAGGCGGCCAACAGACTGCAACTCCCCAAACCGGCCAAAAATTGGCGCCGCGAGCACAGCCCCACCATTAGCGCACCTGGAATTTTTTACGCACCGCACGCAGCGCCTCGTTATCGGGCGCTTGGCGAGCGGCGTCATCCCAGAGCCGCAGCGCCCCAGTGTGGTCGCCCTGCTGCCACAGCACTTCGCCCAAATGGGCGGCGATTTCGGGATCGGCACGTTTCTGCATGGCTTTTTCCAACAAGGCACGGGCTTGGGCCAAATCGCCACGGCGATAGAGCACCCAGGCCAAGCTATCCACGATGAAGGGATCGTCCGGGGCCAAGACCAAGGCCCGACGAATCAGCACTTCTGCCTCGTCCAAGCGCTCACCCCGTTCGGCAAAGGTGTAACCCAAGGCGTTGTAAGCGTGAGCGAAATCTGGCTTGAGCTGAATCAGACGGCGCAAGCGCGGCTCGATCACCTCCGAGCGCCCGGCCTTATCCGCTAAGAGGGCGCTTTCGTACAGCAAATCAGTGTGCTCCGGCCCTTGGCTCAACAACACATCCAAAACTTTGAACGCCTCCTTGTCCCGGTGAGCCATGCGCAACAACTGAGACTCCACCAGGGCTAATTGCACTTTGTCTTCCAGGCCTTCCGCCTTGGACGCCCGCAAGAAAGTCAGCGCCGCCTCGATGCCTTTTTGCCGGAACAACAAGGCCGTGGCCTTTTGCCGCCCTTCTACATATTGAGGGCCGGGCTGGATGGCGCTGTACCACTGCACCGCCTCATCCCATTTTCCCTTCACCTCAGTAATCTGGCCCAAGGCCATGCGCACCACGTCTCGGTTGGACTCCGTGACAAACAGCAGCGACTTAAAGCGCGTCTCTGCCTCGTCCAAATCCCCCGTTTGCAGCGCCAGCACAGCCAACGCATGAACCACATCGGGTTGAATACGACCTTCCGCATCCAAACGCTGGAACTGGGCGCGGGCCTCGGGATAACGCTTCAACTTCATCAAAGCGCGGGCGTATTGCAAACGCGCATCTTTGCCTTCCGGATAGCGTTCCAAATAAGGCTCTAAGACATCAATAAGCCCGCTCGGCCCTTGTAAACCTTCCGTCAATTGAGCTTGGAATAAAGCCGCCTGCTCCCAACCAGGGCGCCCTTGGCGGGCCAGCAGCACTTCTTCCATGGCCTTCTTGAGATCGTCCCGGCTAAAGGCGGCGAAAGCACGCACAAAATGCGCTTCCGGCTGGGCGGTGGATAAATCCGCCATGCGATCTAAAAGCGGCGCCAATTCCCGCCGCTGGGGGCTCACCGCCACAGAGCGCACCAGACGCATCAGGGTCTGGCCGTCTTGGCTGGCTTCTTTCTTCAGCAATATAGCCACATGGGGCTCCACCTCTGCCAAACGCCCCGCCACCACCAATCCCGCCACGAGCATTTGCCGCGCCTTGCTGGATTCCGGATCAGCCTGCACCCACAGCTCCGCCAATTGCAGCTCCAGGGCGTGCTCCCGCAAGGCCGCTGCCAATTCCACAGCTCTGGACAAAATGCGTGGGTCTTTGGTGTTTTGCGCCAAATCCGCGTAGGCCGACAAGGCCAAACGCGGCTGGGAGCGGCGCAAAGCCACTTCCGCCAACAACAACTGATAGGCGATGCTGCCCGTCATCTCAATACGCGGCAGCGTATCGGCCACTGGCGCCGAGGTGCTGCGCTCATGGGCATGGGCGGCCACAGGCTCCGTCTGGGCCTCCGGCTTAGACTCCAGCACCGGCTGGCTCGGCTCCGCCGCTGCGGTAGTCGCAGGCGCTCCCGCACTCTGGGCTGGGCTGGGTTTCACGGCCAGCGGTGTGCACGCACTCAACGCCGTGGCCAACAACACCGCCAGCAAAGACGACACAGCGGGAGATTTAGAAAAAGAAAGAAAGCGCATGGCGCAGGCTCGCCCCAGGTTGCAAAATTAATCAGACTCGAAGCCCTCTCCTACCGGGTTTCGATGTGGCCGGGGATGTTAGCAGTTTTCCCGAAGCGGGTACGCACCCGCCCCCCGGCCCGTAACGGGTTTACCGAGCACCACGGGACGCACCCTTAATTATATTTCGCATTGCAAAACGCTGTTGCACAATGCGAATCCGTGTTTTACACTGTGCGGATACCAAAAAATCGCAGTTCCTAGTACCCGACAAGCGTTCAAAAGATGTCTTGTCGGCCCAACCAACCACAAGAAGAGGAGACGAACCGTGTCCACCCTGCCGATCATCCCGTCATCCGATGACAGCGACGCTCAGGAAACCCGCGAATGGCTAGAGGCCTTTGGCGCTGTCCTAGAGCAAGAAGGTCAAGAACGGGGCCACTTTCTGATTGAACAGCTTGTAGCCCTGGCCCGGCGCGCTGGCATTAACTTGCCTTACAACGCTAACACCCAATACATCAACACCATCCCCGTCAGCAAAGAACCACGCCTGCCGGGTGAGTTTGAGGTGGAACACCGCATTCGTTCCTTCGTGCGTTGGAACGCCCTAGCCATGGTGATGCGCGCTAACAAAGGCGAATCCAATCTCGGCGGCCACATTTCCTCCTTCGCATCTGCCGCCACCCTGTACGACGTGGGCTTTAACCACTTCTGGCGCGCCCCGAGTGCGGAAAACGGTGGCGACTTGGTGTTTGTGCAAGGCCACTCCGCCCCTGGCGTCTACGCCCGTGCTTTCATGCTCGGTCGGGTGACTGAAGCGCAAATGGACAACTTCCGTCGCGAAGTAGACGGCAAGGGTCTCTCCTCCTACCCCCACCCCTGGCTGATGCCCGATTTCTGGCAATTCCCCACCGTGTCCATGGGTCTGGGGCCGCTGATGGCCATTTACCAAGCCCGCTTCATGAAATACATGCAAGACCGGGGCTTTATCGAAGCCAAAGACCGCAAGGTATGGGCTTTCTTGGGCGATGGGGAAACCGACGAAGTGGAATCCTTGGGCGCCATCGGTATGGCTGGCCGGGAAAAGCTGGACAACTTGGTGTTCGTGATTAACTGTAACTTGCAGCGCCTGGATGGCCCGGTGCGCGGCAACGGCAAGATCATTCAAGAACTGGAATCGGATTTCCGTGGCGCCGGTTGGAACGTGGTCAAAGTAATCTGGGGCCGCTACTGGGACGCACTGCTGGCCAAGGACACGGACGGCATCCTCATGAAACGCATGATGAATTGCGTGGATGGCGACTACCAAACCTTCAAGGCCAAAGACGGCGCCTATGTGCGCGAGCATTTCTTCAACACCCCCGAACTGAAGGCCCTGGTGGCCGACTGGTCGGACGACGACATTTGGCGCCTGAACCGTGGCGGCCACGACCCGCACAAGATTTACGCCGCCTACAAGTCTGCGGTGGAACACAAGGGCCAGCCCACGGTGATTCTGGCCAAGACCGTGAAGGGCTACGGCATGGGCGAATCGGGCGAAGCCCAGAACATCACCCACCAGCAAAAGAAGATGGGTACCACTTCGCTGCGCGCTTTCCGCGACCGCTTCCATCTGCCCATTCCCGATAGCGAACTGGAAAGCCTGCCCTACCTGACCTTCCCGGAAGGCTCCAAAGAGCTGAACTACATGAAGGAACGCCGCCAAGCCCTGGGTGGCTGGCTGCCCTCCCGTCGTCGCACGGCAGAAGCTTTGGCAGGGCCGGAACTGGACGCCTGCTCCGCTCTGCTCAAAGCCTCGGGCGAAGGTCGGGAATTCTCCACCACCATGGCTTTCGTGCGTCTGCTCAACGTGTTGGTGAAAGACAAGAACGTGGGCAAACACGTGGTGCCTATCGTGCCGGACGAATCCCGTACCTTTGGTATGGAAGGCATGTTCCGCCAGCTGGGTATCTGGAACCAAGAAGGCCAGAACTACACCCCGCAAGACGCTGACCAGCTCATGTTCTACAAAGAATCCAAGAGCGGCCAGATTCTGCAAGAAGGTATTAACGAAGCCGGTGCTATGGCCGACTGGATTGCCGCCGGTACTGCCTATTCCACCCACGGCGTACAGATGATTCCGGTGTACATCTGCTACTCCATGTTTGGTCTGCAACGCACCATGGACTTGTGCTGGGCCGCTGGCGATTCCCGCGCCCGTGGTTTCTTGGTGGGCGGCACCGCTGGCCGTACCACTCTGAATGGCGAAGGTCTGCAACACGAAGACGGCCATTCCCACATTCTGTCCGCCACTATTCCCAACTGCGTGTCTTACGACCCCACCTTCTCCTACGAAATCGCGGTGATTGTGCAAGACGGTCTGCGCCGCATGTTCAAGGAACAGGAAGACGTTTATTACTACCTGACGGTGATGAACGAAAACTACGACCATCCGGAAATGCCGGAAGGCGTGGCCAGCGACATCATCAAGGGTATGTACCTGTTCAAGAAGGGCAACGCCAGCAATGGCCCCCGCGTGCAATTGCTGGGCTCCGGCGTGATCCTGCGCGAAGCCATCGCCGCCGCCGACTTGCTGCGCAACGACTGGGGCGTGGAATCCGACATTTGGAGCTGCCCGAGCTTCACCGAACTGGCCCGCGACGGCCAGGACGTGGCGCGCTGGAACCTGCTGCACCCCACGGACAAGCCCCGTGTCAGCCATGTGGAAAACTGCCTGAAGGACACCCGTGGCCCCGTGGTCGCCACCAGCGATTACATGCGCCTGTTCGCCGAGCAAATCCGTCCCTTCGTACCGCGCCGCTACACCGTGCTGGGCACCGACGGCTTTGGCCGCTCCGACATGCGCGAAGCCCTGCGCCGCTTCTTCGAGGTTGATCGCTTCTACGTCACCGTGGCCGCTCTGAAGTCCCTGGCCGACGATGGTCAAATCAGCAAAGAAAAAGTCGCCGAAGCCATTGCGAAGTATGGTTTGGACGTGAATAAGCCCAATCCCCTGAGCGTGTAAAGGGTGAGGAGTGAGGGGTGAGGGGTAAGGCGTTACCCCGACCCTTCGCGAGCCACAAAATAGGAATTCAATTGGAAGGCGGTGAGGAACACGGGTTGGTATGAATAGGCGGCGCGCAATGCGCCCAGATATTCACGCCTCACCCCTAACACCTCACCCCTCACGAAGGTGAAACGATGAGCCAATTAATTGAAATCAAAGTCCCGGATATCGGCGACTACAAGGATGTGCCCGTAATTGAAGTGTTGGTAAAAGTGGGCGATACGGTGAAGGCGGAAGACGCCCTGGTTACCCTGGAATCCGACAAAGCCACCATGGACGTGCCCTGCTCCGCCGACGGCGTAGTCAAAGAGCTGAAGGTCAAGGTCGGCGATAAGGTGTCGGAAGGCAGTGTGGTGCTGGTTTTGGAACAGCGTGAGGTGGGAGGAGTGAAGAGTGAGGAGTCAAAACCCGCTCCGGCAGCCGCTCCCCTCACTCCTAACGCCTCACCCCTCACTGAAGTTAAAGTTCCCGACATCGGCGATTACAAAGATGTGCCGGTGATCGAAGTGCTGGTGAAGGTAGGCGATACGGTCAAGCCGGAAGACGCCCTCGTTACCCTGGAATCCGACAAAGCCACCATGGACGTACCCTGCTCCGTAGCAGGCGTGGTCACGGAAGTAAAGGTCAAGGTCGGCGATAAGGTCTCGGAAGGTAGCGTGGTGGTGCTGGTGGCCAGCGCGGCGAGTGGAGAGTCCAGAGTCGAGAGTCGAGAGCAGGCTGTGGCCGCTCCGGCACCGGCTCCCGCTCTTGCAGCGCCCGCACCGGCCCCGGCTGCTGCTTCCCCCGCAGCCCCCGCTCTCCACTCTCCACCCTCCACTCTCGGCTCGGCAGGCTCACGCCTGCCCCACGCCAGCCCCTCCGTGCGTCGGTTTGCGCGGGAACTGGGTGTGGATGTGAGCAAGGTTGCTGGAACCGGCCCCAAAGGTCGCATTCTGCACAGCGACGTACAGAACTACGTGAAGGGCGTGATTGCAGCGGCTTCTCAGCCGGTGGCGGCTCCGGCGGCGAGCGCTTTCGTGGGCTCTTTGGGCGGCGGTTTGGATCTCTTGCCCTGGCCGAAGGTGGATTTCAGCAAGTTCGGCACCATCGAAACCCAGCCCCTGTCGCGCATTAAGAAGATTTCCGGCCAAAACTTGTCCCGCAACTGGGCCATGATTCCCGCCGTGACCTATCACGAAGACGCCGACATCACCGACTTGGAAGCCTTCCGCGTCACCCTGAACAAGGAAAACGAGAAGTCCGGTCAAAAGCTCACCATGCTGGCCTTCTTGGTGAAAGCCTGCGTCAAGGCACTGCAAAAGTTCCCCGAGTTCAACAGCTCCCTGGATGGCGACAATCTGGTGCTAAAGAAGTACTTCCACATCGCCTTCGCCGCCGACACCCCCAATGGTTTGGTGGTACCCGTGATTAAAGACGCCGACAAGAAATCGGTGTTTGAGATTGCCAAGGAAAGCGGCGATCTGGCCAAGCTGGCACGGGACGGCAAGCTCAAGCCCGCCGACATGCAAGGCGCTTGCTTCACCATTTCCAGCCTGGGCGGCATCGGCGGCACCTACTTCGCGCCGATCATCAACGCCCCGGAAGTGGCGATTCTCGGCGTCAACAAGTCCGCCATGAAGCCGGTGTGGGATGGCAAGCAATTCGTACCGCGCCTGACCCTGCCCCTGTCCCTGACCGCCGACCACCGCGTCATCGACGGCGCCCTGGCCACCCGCTTCAACGTGTACCTGTCCCAGCTCCTGGCGGATTTCCGTCGGGTGGCGCTGTAAGGCAGTCGAGGGCCGAGAGTGGAGAGTCGAGAGCAGCCAACCGCCCTCGCTCACCACCCGGCCCACAATACACACCTGTAGGGGCGAATTCATTCGCCCCTCGCTAAGGATCAAAGCATAGGGTGGATCCGCGCAGCGCATCCACCTTCCCGGTATGAACATGTCGAGAGCGTAATTACTGGGGGCATTGTGAGCACACCAAGCCCTCTCCACTCACCACTCTCGACCCTCTACTGAAAGAAAACTATGAGCCAAACCATTGAAGTCAAAGTACCTGACATTGGCGACTATAAAGACGTGCCAGTGATTGAAGTGCTGGTGAAAGTGGGCGATACCGTTAAGGCGGAAGATGCCCTAGTCACCCTGGAATCCGACAAAGCCACCATGGACGTGCCCAGCCCCGCCGCAGGCGTGGTGCAAGAGATCAAGCTGAAGGTGGGTGATAAGGTCTCTGAGGGTAGCGTAGTGCTGACGCTAGAACTGCGTGAGGTGGGAGGAGTGAAGAGTGAGGTGTCAAAGCCCGCTCCGGCACAGGCGCCCACCACACCAGCAGCCTCACCCCTCACCCCTAACACCTCACCCCTCACTCACGATCTTGAGTGCGACATGCTCGTGCTGGGCGCGGGCCCTGGTGGGTATTCGGCTGCCTTCCGCGCTGCGGACTTGGGCCTGAAGACGGTGATCGTGGAGCGTTACGCCTCCTTGGGCGGCGTGTGTTTGAACGTGGGGTGTATTCCGTCTAAGGCGCTGCTGCATACCGTGGCGGTGATGGACGAAGTGAGCGCCCTGTCTGCCCACGGCATCAGCTTTGGTGCACCGCAGGTCAATCTGGAACAACTGCGCGGCTTCAAAGAAGGCGTGGTGAAAAAGCTCACCGGCGGCCTAGCCGGTATGGCCAAAGCGCGCAAAGTCGAGATCGTGCGCGGCTATGGTGCGTTCTTGGACGCCAACCATGTGCAAGTGGAAGTCACCACCGGCACCGGCCAAGACAAAACCGGCGAGCTGAAGGTCATCAAATTCCAGAAGTGCATTATCGCCGCCGGTAGCCAAGCGGTGCGCCTGCCCTTTATGCCGGAAGACCCCCGCGTGGTGGATTCCACTGGCGCCCTAGCCCTGACCAGCGTACCCAAGCGCATGCTGGTGATCGGCGGCGGCATCATCGGCCTGGAAATGGCCACCGTCTATTCCACCTTGGGCGCACAAATCGACATCGTGGAAATGATGGACGGTCTCATGGCCGGGGCCGACCGGGATCTGGTCAAGGTCTGGGAAAAGCACAACGCCAAGCGCTTTAACCGCGTCATGCTCAAGACCAAGACCGTGGCCGCCAGCGCCAAGCCGGACGGTATCGAAGTCAGCTTCGAAGGCGAAAACGCCCCCGCCGAACCCCAGCTCTACGATCTGGTCTTGGTGGCCGTGGGCCGCACCCCCAATGGCAAAAAGATCGCCGCCGAAAAAGCAGGCGTCAGCGTCACGGAACGCGGCTTCATCCCCGTGGATACCCAGCTACGCACCACCGTGCCCCACATCTTCGCCATCGGCGACATCATCGGCCAACCCATGCTCGCCCACAAAGCCGTGCACGAAGCCCATGTCGCCGCCGAAGCCGCTGCCGGTCACAAGTCCCACTTCGACGCCATCCAAATCCCCGCTGTGGCCTACACCGACCCCGAAGTAGCTTGGGCCGGTAAGACCGAAGAACAGCTCAAGATCGAAGGCGTGAAATACAGCAAAGCCGTATTCCCCTGGGCCGCCTCTGGCCGCGCCATCGCCAATGGCCGCGACGAAGGCTTTACCAAACTGCTGTTCGACGACGCCACCCACCGCATCATCGGCGGCGGCATCGTCGGCACCCACGCAGGCGACCTCATCGGCGAAGTCTGCCTCGCCGTGGAAATGGGCTGCGACGCCGTAGACATCGGCAAAACCATCCACCCCCACCCCACCATGTGCGAATCCCTAGGCATGGCCGCAGAAGTCTTCGAAGGCACCTGCACCGACCTCCCCCCCGCACGCAAAAAATAAGCCCCACCCGCCGTAAAAAAGCCGCGCCGCCTACCCTGCAAAGGGAGGCGGCGCGGCTTTTTTGTGGCTCGGAGAATACGCTACCGATTAGACATACAGACGTGCCCGATTAGCCCCACAACCCTATGACGATAAGCACTACAGTTAATACTCCATAGGTGGCTGCTAAGACCTGCTTTTTTATACCAAACGCCCAAGGCGTCGGCCCTTGTCTGCGCACCAACACAGATAGCCCTGCTAAAACTACCAACCAGAAGCAAAGCATAAAAAGAAATCCACTAAGCACAGCAACGACTTCTATAGGGTTACTTCCGATAAATAGGGCGACCAGTACCGCGATAAGCATGGACATGACCGCCCCAATCAACCAATTAGTCATATCCCCGCCAAGCCTGCGAATCACTCCACCTGCGCCCCCCAGTGACGTTTCCTGTCCCCAACCCGTAGAAAATAGAGCCTCAAAATCTTTTAGAATTAATGAAACAACCGCAACAAAAAGAGCGAAAAACCCTACAGTATCGAGAAGATACATAACTGAATCAACCATCCTTATTACATAAGCCAATAATTCTCTGCTACCAGTAGGCATAGCATGACTTATAGCAACAATAGGGATCAACGCTCCAGAAATGCAGCGGAACAATACGTCTCGGAGCAGTTTTTCTTTCAACCAAGTATCAAATCTTGATGTTTCAGTCGCCATCTATTTTCTCTTCATTGGCTATGAATACGTCCAACCGTGCCACCCTCAGGGTTAAAACACAGCTTTACTGGTGTACAGCGGCATTTAAATCATACAAAAAACATAAATATGTTTAGAAAAACTGCTTGGCAAAGTTGGCGGCAGCCAAGGCAACCAGCGCACCGATCATCCATTTGATGGAGAGCATTTCACCACGCAGGGCGGCTACTTCCAGTTTGATTTCAGTTTTGGCTTCCAGTAGGTCGGACTTGGTGGCTAATTGAGTATCGAGCGCTTGGGATAGAACATCTTGCTGAGCACGCACTAAGGCTTCCGCTTGGGAAGTAGGCATACCAGAAGATTCCAAATCCTTAACGTACTTGTGAGTATCGAAAGTAATGGTGGTCATAGAAAATCCTCAATTTTCAGTTAGCTAGCACCTAAGATTTTAATCCAAAACCGAGCCAGCCCATCACTTTAGAAATTAGTGCGGCGCATTCCGAAACTGCACACCTTCCGCTCCACTACCTACTTCATCCACAACCGCTTCCAGCCCTCAAAGCCGAGTTTTTCCATGGTTTCGATGTTGCGTTCGAAGATGGTTTCGGCGTTGGGGAAGGCGGCGACGGCGCGGTCGATGCTAGATTCGCGCAGTAGGTGCAGCATGGGATAGGGGGCACGGTTGGTGTAGTTGGCGATGTCGTCGGGGTCGCTGCCTGCGAATTCGTATTGGGGATGGAGGCTGGCGACTTGGTAGATGCCTTCCAGTTCTTGGTTGCGCATCAGGGCGTCCACTTCGGCGAGGAAGAAGTGGTAGTCGAGAAAATCGGTCAGCACCAGGGGATGCACCAGCAAGGTGGTGTCCAGTTGCGCGGGGGGGGTATCGGTGAGTAGTTGGAATTCGTGCTCGATTTCCGCCAGCAGTTGGTCAGGGGTGGTGGCGCCGCTCACGGCGTAGCGCACTTGTTTTTTGACAAACACGCTTTTGGCAAACGGGCAAAGGTTGAGACCGATCACGGCCTTCTCTAGCCACACACGGGTATCGGCCACGATGGGTGCGGCCTCGGCTTCAGAGACGGGGAATAAGGTGGGGGTGCTGTGTTCGGTGGGGATCATGGCGACGCTCCTCGCAGGTGGACAATGTGCTCAGACCTGAGAAAGGCGCTCGGTTTTTCGAACCGATTGTGCAGCGCTAACAAGCCCGCCCTGCCCCATCCATCCCGGATAGCAGCAGGCCGCGCAGGGTACTGCACCAAGGGTAAAAGTCAAGGTGCGGGCTGGGCGAAGGCATTGGGCAGCGGTTGAGGGGCTGGGCCACCGCGCAATAAGGTTTCTTTGAGAATGGTGATAAAGGCTTGGGTGCGTGGCGGCAGCAAACGGCGGCCAGGGGTGATGCACCAGAGCGTGACGCTGGGCAATTGCCATGGCTCCAGCACTGGCACCAGGGAGCCATCGGCCACGCGAGCGGCAGCCAAGCGATCATCCAGGGCCACGATGCCCAAACCGTGGGCGGCTAGGTCGCGCTCTAGGCCGGGGGAATTGGCAGCCAAGGGGCCATTGGGCACGCCTTCCCAATACTCATTACCCCGCGTCAGCCGCCAGGGCGAGGGGGTGCCGTTGGCGTCGATGAGAGGCAAGCCATAGTGCTTGGCCAACTCATCGGGATGCTGGGGCATGCCGTATTGTTTGAGGTAGGCCGGGCTGGCGTATAGCCCCGTGCGCAGCACACACAGCTTACGCGCCACCAAGGTGCTGTCGTCCGGCAGGCAATTAGCGGCCCGGATGGCCAAGTCAAAACGCTCCGCCACTAAATCCACTCGCCGGGGCGATAAGTCCAACTCCAAACGCACATCCGGGCAGGTGGCGGTGAATTGCAGCAACATGGGCGTGAGATCCAGCTCGCGGAAATCCGGCGGCATGGAGACGCGCAGCAGACCCATGGGGGACTTTTGCCGTTGCGCCACCATGGCGCTGAGCGCGTCCAATTCGTCCCGTAGGCGCTGGGCGTGGGCCAGCACCTGTTCGCCAAAATCGGTAATCACCAAGCGCCGAGTGCTGCGCGTGAGCAGCCGTTCCCCCAGTTCGGTTTCCAAGGCGGAGATACGCCGCGACAAGGTGGATTTGGGCAGTCCCGTGCGCTGGGCGGCCTGAGCAAAACTGCCCGCGTCAATCAAATGGGCAAACAACACAACATCATTGGCGTCCATGGCGGCCCTTCTTTGTTCCATTATTGGAACAATGTAACTCATTAGTTGCTATTTTGTTACGATCATCCGCCCCATACAATGCAGCCATGGTGAATCAGCGCCACAACCCCACCGCCCCGGAGACCATGATGAGAATTCTGCAAATCAACGCCAGCGCCCGTTTGCAAGGCGCTAACTCAAGCCACCTCGCCAATGCCATTACCGCCCGCCTGCAAGCGCAAAACCCCGCTGCCACAGTAGAGCTGCTGGATCTGGCGCGTACGCCCCACCCTATTCTGGATGCGCCTTCCCTGACCGCGCTGTTCACACCCGCCGAACAACGTAGCCCAGAACAAGCGGCCCGCATCGCCCTGGACGATGCCTTGATCGCGCAAGTGCAAGCCGCCGATGTGCTGGTGTTGGGCGTGCCCATGTACAACTTTGGCGTGCCGGTGCAGTTCAAAGCCTGGGTAGATGCCATCGCCCGCGCTGGTGTCACCTTCCGCTACACCGCTCAAGGGCCGGAAGGGTTGTTGACAGGCAAGAAGGTGTATGTGGCCTTTGCTCGCGGCGGCATGTATCGGGACACCCCAGCGGACACGCAAACCCCCTACGTGAAGACCGTACTGGGCTTCTTGGGTCTCACCGATGTGAGCTGTGTGTTTGCGGAAGGGCTGTCCATGGGGCCGGACGCCGCCGCCAAAGCGCTGGCCGATGCGGACGCCCAAATCGCCCAGTTGTTGCCTTAAATCCCCAAGCAGGAGAAGCGATCATGAGCAGCTCGTTCCGCTCTGTTGAGGCCTTAGTGCGCGGCGTAGCCACCTCCGACGGCGCCGGGGTGCGCCTGACGCGGGTGCTGACGCAAAATTTACAGCGCCGCCTGGATCCGTTTTTGATGTTGGATGCCTTCCGCAACAACCAGCCGGAAGACTACATGGGCGGCTTTCCCGACCATCCCCATCGCGGCTTTGAGACCGTCACTTACATTCTCGCCGGGCGCATGCGCCACCACGATAGCGCCGGTAATCACGGCCTACTCGGGCCGGGCGGCATGCAATGGATGACCGCAGGCAGCGGCTTGATCCACTCGGAGCTACCGGAACAAGAACAGGGGCTGATGGAAGGCTTCCAACTGTGGCTGAACCTGCCCGCCCAAGACAAAATGTGCGCGCCTTACTATCAAGACATCGCCAGCGCAGGCATTCCGGAATACCTCACCCCGGAGGGCATACGGGTGCGGGTACTGGCGGGAGAGAGTGGCGGCGTGGCGGGGGCCATCCAGCGTCCCGTGACCGAACCGCTCTATCTGGACGTGCACTTACCCACCGGAGCGCGCTGGGTGCAGCCCTTGGCCGCACAACACAATGCCTTCAGCTACACCTATCGCGGCGCCTGTCACATTGCGGGTACGGAAGTGCCAGATCAGCACATGGCAATTCTGAGCAATGACGGCAGCCCAGCGCTGTGCGTGGAAACCGAGCAGCCGAGCCGCATGCTTTTGATCACGGGACGACCCCTAAATGAACCCATCGCCCAATACGGCCCGTTTGTGATGAATAGCCAAGCGGAAATTCAGCAAGCGTTCCGGGATTACCACGCTGGTTTGTTTGCCCACGCCGCCGTACAAGCCCGTTCCAGTCAGGCCTAAACAGCAAGGCAAGAGCGCCCAAATTTCCCTGATTCACGGCGATTGACGCCCAGCCAAGCCCCCGGCACGCCCCCCCCTAATACGGCTATTAAATTTGGCTAGAGAATTCAGTTTGTTAACTAAACGGAAACCAAGCGCTCTGACTATTGACGGGTGGGAGTGAATCAGGTAAAAAGACGAGTTTTGTAAATCACTGGGTAGAATTATTATGAAGCGTACTTATCAGCCCTCCGTTGTACGTCGCAAGCGCACTCACGGTTTCCTGGTCCGCATGCGTACCCGCGGTGGCCGTGCCGTCATCCGCGCTCGTCGCGCCAAGGGCCGTGCCCGTCTGAGCGTTTAATCACGCTTGGCCTCCAAGTGCCTGGGCACAGGTGCTTGGTTCAGCGCCGAACTGAGCTTGAAGCTGGATTTACTGCATTTTCAGAGCCTGGGCACGTTGCGGCCATCAATGTAACGCGAATCGGAACTCTCTAATGTCGTGTCAAAGCTTTGGAGCTGAATACAGAGTGCGAAAAACGGATGATTTTTCATCCGTTTTTGCTTTTCGGCGCAGCCTTCGCAGAGGCCCCTTCCAACTGTTTTACCGTCCTAATACCTTAACGACCGCCCGCATGGGTGTGGTGGTGGGCAAGCGCTTTGTGCGCAGTGCTGTCGCCCGCAATCGCATTAAGCGCGTGGTACGCGAGGTGTTTCGGTTAAATCGTCTGGAGTTGCCCTGCGTAGACATGGTGGTGCGCATTGCCGCAACACCTAAACCGGATGTGCGCTTGGGTGATGATCTGCGCTGGCTGCTACAGCGGCTAGGCAAGGATCAGCGCCCATGAAACGTGTCCTGATCGGGCTTGTACACGCCTATCGCTATTTAATTAGCCCCATGCTGGGGCGAAATTGTCGCTATGTACCCAGTTGCTCCGAATACGCGCTCGATGCTTTGGGCCGCTACGGTGCGCTCAAAGGGTGCTGGCTAGCGATTAAGCGCCTGTCCCGATGCCATCCTTGGTCGCCTGGGGGCTATGACCCACTGAAGTGAGGCTCCCGAGCGAGTGTAGCGAGTCGTTCCCACTCTGGAGTGTCTGGCGCTGAACGCTGCGCCCGGAGTTGGGGTAGTTGATAGTTATCCGAATGGAAAAATAGCATGGATACGCAACGGTTTCTTTGGGCGATGTTGTTCGTGTTTTCCCTCATCATGTTGTGGGATGGCTGGGGAAAAGAACAACACGGCGCCGCCAATGCCACAGTAGTGGCCAGCCAACAACAAGCCAATGCCGCCGGTTCTAACGCGGTAAACACCCCCGTGCCACAAGTGGGCACACTCAACAGCGATAACACCCGCCCCAGTGGCAATGCCGCCCGCGTCAAGGTGATTACCGATCTGCTCCAAGCCGAGATTTCCGCCGAAGGCGGTAGCTTGGTGCGCTTGGAATTGCTGAAGCACAAAGCCGCTGGCGACAACAACGGCAACTTCGTGCTGTTAGACCCCAGCCACGATTACCTAGCCGAATCCGGTCTAATTGGTAATGGCTTGGCTAACCATCGTTCCAGCTTCCAATTGCCCCTAGGTGATGTGCAACTGGCCGAAGGCAAAGACGAGGTGCAAGTGCGCCTACAAGGCCCGGCTGACGGTGGCGTGGCCGTGGATAAGGTCTATACCTTCCATCGCAATAGCTACGTGGTGGATGTGGCCTACGAAATTCGTAACGGCAGCACCGTCGCCATTGCCCCCCATGCCTATTTCCAATTGGTACGGGACAATCGGGATTCCGAAGAAACCAGTGGCGTGGGCAATCGCGCCTTCACTGGCCCAGCCCTCTACACCGAGAGCAACAAGTACGAAAAGTTTGAATTCTCGGAAATCGACAAGGGCATCAAGTATCCCCAGCGTGCCCAAGATGGTTGGGTGGCCATGGTGCAGCATTACTTCGTGGCCGCCTGGCTGCCTAAAGCCGGTCAGGAACGGGAATACTTCATCCGTAAGCTGAACGACAAGCACTATGCCGCTGGTGCCATTGTCACCATGCCCAGCATTGCGCCGGGCGCCACAGCCAGCGTCAGCGTGCCGTTATACACCGGCCCGCAAGACCAGAAGAGCCTGAAAACCCTGGCCCCCGGCCTGGATTTGGTGGCCAACTACGGTTGGGTGACGGTGATCGCCCTGCCCTTGTTCTGGGTGCTGGATCTGCTGCAAAGCCTGATCGGTAACTGGGGCTGGACCATCATTGCCGTGACCGTGCTCATCAAGCTGGTGTTCTTCCCCCTGTCTGCGGCCAGCTATCGCTCCATGGCGAAGATGCGCGTGGTGACGCCCAAGCTGCAACGTCTCAAGGAACAATTCGGCCACGACAAGGCCAAGCTCAACCAAGAAATGATGGATCTGTACCGCAAGGAAAAGATCAATCCTCTCGGTGGTTGCTTGCCGATTCTGGTGCAGATTCCCGTGTTCATCGCCCTGTACTCAGTGCTGATGGGTGCGGTGGAAATTCGCCACGCCCCTTGGGTGATGTGGATTACCGACTTGTCCGCCAAAGACCCCTACTTCGTGCTGCCCCTGATTATGGGCGTCACCATGCTGGTGCAGACCAAGCTCAACCCCACCCCGCCCGACCCCGTGCAGGCCAAGGTGATGATGATTATGCCCATCGTCTTTACCGGCATGTTCTTGTTCTTCCCCTCTGGCTTAGTGCTGTACTGGGTGGTTAACAACCTGTTGTCCATTGCCCAGCAATGGCATATCACTCGACTGGCTGAAAGCGGTGAACAACTCGCGAAAAACTAGTGACACCATAGCCGCCATCGCCACGGCACCGGGCCGGGGCAGTATCGGAGTAGTACGAGTTTCCGGTACTGATCTGGCCCCGTTAGTGCAAGGCGTACTCGGGCGGCTCATAGAACCCAGGAAAGCGCTGTACGGCCCTTTCCTGGACGCAGACGGGGCGGTGCTGGATCAAGGCATCGCCTTGTTTTTTCCTGCGCCCCATTCCTACACTGGCGAAGATGTTTTAGAGCTGCAAGGTCACGGCGGCCCCATCATTAGCCAACTGCTATTGCGCCGCTGCCTAGAGCTGGGCGCCCGGCTCGCTGATGCGGGCGAATTCTCCAAGCGCGCCTTTCTCAACGACAAAATGGACTTGGCCCAGGCCGAGGCCGTGGCCGATCTGATCGACGCCTCCAGCCTCACCGCCGCCCGCTCCGCCTTGCGTTCCTTGTCTGGGGAATTCTCCAAGCGCGTGAGCGCCATCAGCCAACGCCTCATTGGCGTGCGCACTCTGGTGGAAGCGGAGTTGGATTTCTCCGATGAAGAAATCGACACCCTAGACCCCAATACCGTGCTCGCCCCCTTGGGCGAGATTACCGACAGTCTGGAACACCTCACTGGCGAAGTCCGTAAGAGCTGCATCCTGCGCTCCGGTGCCCATGTGGTGTTAGTCGGCCAGCCCAATGTGGGCAAGTCCAGCCTGCTCAATTGCCTCGCTGGTGAAGAGCTGGCCATCGTCACTGATGTACCCGGCACCACCCGCGACGCCATCCGCCAAAGCTTAGACATCCACGGCGTACCGCTGCACTTTGTCGATACCGCTGGCCTGCGCCACACCCACGACAAAGTAGAACAAATCGGCATCTCCCGTACTTGGGACGAAATTCACAAATCGGATGTGGTGCTGTTCCTGGTGGATTCACAGCACGGCATCGCCCAAGAAGATCGAGATTTATTGCCGCGCATGCCCGCCCAAGTGCCCCGCGTCACGGTGCACAACAAGTGCGATTTAAGCGGCCTCGCCCCCCAGCGCCAGGAACAAGAGGACGGCTGGCATGTGTGGATTTCCGCCAAGTCCGGCGCGGGCATGCCCCTGCTCAAGCAAGTGCTGGCGGAAGTGGTGGGCTTGAACGCCATCACCGAAGAAAACTTCCTGGGCCGGGAGCGTCACTTAGATGCCCTGCTACGGGTGCAAGAGCATCTGCAAGAAGCCATCTTAGCCATGGGCTATTGGGAACTGGTGGCCGAGCATTTGCGCCTCGGGCACCGAGCCTTGGGTGAAATCACTGGCGAGTTCTCCCCCGACGATTTGCTTGGGGAAATTTTCTCTAATTTTTGTATTGGCAAATAAGCCGTGCGGGGCCCTTCCCCGGCGGCTGTTTCACGTGAAACAAGACCTGCCTGCATGTTGTAGGCAGGCCGCACTACCCAGGAGCATGCTGTGCGTTTTGACGTAATTGTGATTGGCGGCGGCCACGCCGGAACGGAAGCCGCATTGGCGGCAGCGCGCATGGGTTGTCAAACCCTGCTAGTCACCCACAACATCGACACCTTGGGCCATATGTCCTGCAACCCGTCCGTGGGTGGCATCGGCAAGGGCCACTTGGTTCGGGAGTTGGACGCCATGGGCGGGGCTATGGCCATCGCCTCCGACGAAGCCGGGATTCAGTTCCGCACTTTGAATTCCAGCAAAGGCCCGGCGGTGCGCGCCACCCGTGCCCAGATCGACCGCAGCCTGTACCGCGTTGCCATTCGCAGCCGTCTGGAACAGCAAGCCAATCTGTCCATTTTCCAGCAGGCCATCGACGACATTCTGGTGGAAGGCAACCGCGTCACGGGCGTGGTCACGCAACTGGGTATCCGCTTTGAGGCACCCGCCGTGGTGCTGTCCGCAGGCACGTTCCTGGCGGGCTTGATCCACGTAGGACTGAACAACTACCCCGCTGGCCGGGCTGGTGATCCACCTGCGGTGTCTTTAGCCGCACGCCTACGGGAGCTGCAATTGCCCGCTGGCCGACTCAAGACCGGCACGCCGCCGCGCCTGGACAGCCGTACCATCGACTTCTCGGTGATGGATTTGCAGCACAGTGACGATCCCATGCCGGTATTTTCTTTTATCGGCAACCGGGACATGCACCCCGAACAACGGCCTTGCTGGGTGACGCGCACCAATGAGCGCACCCACGACATCATCCGCAACGGCCTGGATCGCTCGCCCCTGTTCACCGGCGTGATTGCGGGCGTAGGCCCACGCTACTGCCCGTCTATCGAAGATAAGATTCACCGCTTCGCCAGCAAAGACGGCCATAACGTGTTCCTGGAACCGGAAGGCCTGAACAGCATCGAGATCTACCCCAACGGCGTCTCCACCAGCCTGCCCTACGATGTGCAATTGGACTTGGTGCATTCCATTAAGGGCCTGGAAAACGTGCGCATCGTGCGTCCCGGCTATGCCATCGAATACGATTTCTACGATCCGCGCCATCTCAAATCGTCCCTGGAAACCAAGCACATCCAAGGCTTGTTCTTCGCGGGCCAGATCAACGGCACCACGGGCTACGAAGAAGCCGCCGCCCAAGGTCTGTTGGCGGGCATGAATGCGGCCCTAGCGGCCAAGGGCGAAGCGCCCTGGTGCCCGTCGCGACACGAAGCCTACATGGGCGTGATGGTGGACGATCTGATTACCAAGGGCGTGATCGAGCCCTACCGTATGTTCACCAGCCGCGCCGAATACCGCCTCGCCCTGCGCGAAGACAACGCGGACTTGCGCCTCACTGAAATTGGCCGTCGCTACGGCATGGTGGATGACCAGCGTTGGGACTTGTTCTGCGCCAAGCGCGACAGCATCGCCCAAGAGCAGGAGCGCATGAAGCGCACTTGGATCAATCCGCGCCTGCTTTCCCCGGAAGCCTGGACGGGCATTTTGGGCACGCCCTTGGAGCGGGACGCCAATCTCTATGATTTGCTGCGCCGCCCCAATGTGCGCTACCAAGACTTGCAAGCCATCCCCACGGAAGAGCAAGGCCAAGTCACCGACCCCGCTGCCATCGAACAGCTGGAAATCCAAGCCAAGTACATGGGCTACATCGACCGGCAAATGGACGAAGTGGCTCGGGCGCGGGATAACGAAACCCTCACCCTGCCCGCTAATTTAGACTTCAGCCAAGTGGTGGGCTTGTCCAAAGAAGTGCAGCAGAAGCTCAATCAATACCGCCCAGAAACCGTGGGCCAAGCCTCGCGCATTCAAGGCATCACCCCGGCAGCCATTAGCTTGCTGCTGGTGCATCTCAAGCGCCACGGTTTAATCAGTGCAGGCAAGAACACAGCATGAATACCGCTCTCAGCCACGGCATTAGCGCCCTCGGGCTGGACATCGACGCCGCCACGCAAGAGCATTTGCAGCGTTACATCCAGCTCATGTTGAAATGGAACAAGGTGTACAACCTCACCGCCATCCGCAACAGCGATGAAATGGTGTCGCTGCACCTGTTGGATAGTCTGAGCGTCTTGCCCCACTTGCCGCCAGGGCACTTGGCCGACGTGGGTAGTGGCGCGGGCCTGCCGGGTATTCCCATCGCCCTGTGCCAGCCGGAACGGCCTGTCACGCTCATCGAACGCAGCCAGAAAAAATCCACCTTCCAGCAACAAGCCAAGATTGAGCTACAGATGCACAACTTGAGCGTGCATTGCGGCCGGGTTGAACTTTTTCAACCAACACCCCTGTTTGATGTGGTAATTTCGCGAGCCTTCTCGGCTATTGACGATTTCATTGCCGTAGCAGGTCATTTACTGGCACCGAACGGCTGCTTAGTCGCCATGAAAGGTCAGTTCCCAGAGCACGAATTGCGCGCCCTGCCCCCTGAGTTTCACGTGGAACACTGCCAAAAACTCAGCGTACCGGGGCTGAATGCGGAACGCCATTTACTACGAATTCGACGATCTTAAAGAGGTAACGCCCTTGAAAATATTTGCCATTACCAATCAGAAAGGTGGCGTGGGAAAAACCACCACCACTATTAATCTGGCAGCAAGCTTGGCAGATAAGGGCAAACGAGTTTTGCTGGTGGACTTGGACCCCCAAGGCAATGCCACCATGGGCTCCGGCGTGGATAAGCACAGCCTAGACAAGAGCGTGTATCACATGCTCCTAGGCCTCCACACCCCGGCGGAGGTGCGCGTCAAAGCCAAAGTGGGCTACGACGTGATCCCCTCTAACCGGGAGCTGGCCGGGGCCGAAATTGAGCTGGTGGAGCTGGAGCACCGGGACACCCGCCTGCGGGATGCCTTAAACGAACTGCAAGGCGATTACGATTTCGTGCTCATGGACTGCCCCCCGGCCCTGAACATGCTCACCATTAACGCCCTGGCCGCCGCCCATTCGGTGATGATCCCGATGCAGTGCGAGTACTACGCCCTGGAAGGCCTGAGCGACTTGGTGGATACCATCCGCCGCATACGCAAAAGCATCAACCCACGCTTGGAAATCGAAGGCCTGCTGCGCACCATGTTTGACCCGCGCAACCTGTTGGCCACCCAAGTGTCGGCCCAACTGGAGCAGCACTTCGGCAATAAAGTGTACGAAACCGTGATTCCGCGTAACGTGCGCTTGGCGGAAGCTCCCAGTCACGGCATCCCTGCCATACGCTACGACCGCAATGCACGGGGCTCCCGCGCTTACGAAAAACTGTCTGAAGAGCTGCTGACCCGTCTCGGCGAGCGCTAAATAGCGCCCCCAGTGTCTCGAATCCGTGAGTCGCCCCGGCGACTTGCACCTAAACGGAACCACCACAATGTCACGAATTAAAGGATTAGGCCGTGGCCTGGATGTGCTACTCGGCTCCAGTTCCAACGAAGAAGCCACCTCCTCCACCCTGGCTATCGACGCTCTGCAACCGGGCAAATACCAGCCGCGCACGCGCATGGACAACGCCTCTCTCGAAGAGCTGGCCGCCTCCATCAAGGCCCAGGGCGTGATGCAACCGATCTTGGTGCGCGCCATTGGCCGCGACCGCTACGAGATCATCGCTGGGGAACGGCGCTGGCGTGCCTCCCAACTGGCCGGGTTAACGGAAGTGCCCGTGCTCATCAAAGACATCCCGGACGAAGCCGCCCTGGCCATGTCGCTGATCGAAAACATCCAACGGGAAAACCTCAATCCCCTGGAAGAAGCCGCCGGGATTCAGCGCTTGGTAGATGAATTCGCGATGACGCACCAAGAAGCCGCCGATGCCGTGGGCCGTTCCCGCCCCGCCACCAGCAATTTGCTACGCCTGCTCAGTCTGGCCGATCCCGTGCAAGGCATGCTCATGGACGGCAAAATCGACATGGGCCATGGCCGCGCCCTGCTCTCCTTGGACAAAGCCGAGCAAATTTTGCTGGCCAATCGCATCGCTGCCAAAGGCATGTCCGTACGCGACACCGAGCGCTTGGTGAAAAAGGAACTGGATAATCAGAAAAACGCCGCCGCCCCGGCCCCGGAGGCCCATGTGGATCGGGACATTCTGCGTTTGCAAGAAGAGCTCTCCGACAGCCTCGGCGCCGACGTACGCATCAAAGCCAGCAAAAACGGCAGCGGCAGCCTCACCATCCGCTTCGCCGACCTCGACCAACTCGACGGCCTAATCAAACGCATCAACGCCTAAATCACCGTCACCGCCAATAAAAAACGGGGCCAGCCGCCCCGTTTTTTTATTTGGAAGGAGAGTTGGTGAGGGGTGAGGGGTGAGGGGTGAGGGG
>JACCDO011765031.1_pt1 | contig 56250 bp, 92 predicted proteins | sample 7446101 | NCBI WGS metagenome assembly JACCDO01 (sample SAMN15323440, study PRJNA562643) | freshwater metagenome | isolation source: river surface water | place: USA:Blue River Watershed | collected 2017-08-16 | reverse complement strand
TTGCCGATGCGTATGTAAATACTTGCCAACGTCCTGCCGTAAGGGTGTCCAGAGGAGAAGAAGCCGCTTCAAAATCTCCGCCTGCAGTGGTAGCTACTGTGCGCTGTGTGAAGGTTCTAACTTCCCCGATATACCCGCTCGCAATCGCAGCACCCGTAGTCAACCCTGGCGCTTGACCAGCCTTATAGAGCCCACTAGAACCATCAGTACCAGCGAGTCCGAACCCAACCGGGCTGCTAGCTTTGGCTTTACGAACGCGCCAGTTAAAGCCCGTATTCCATGCAGCACCAGCAGATGCCCATGTACCGCCAGACGGATACGAGTACGCCCCGAAAACTACATCAACGTAATTTGACCCGGTAGCGCTTATCTGCAAGCCCATCCCGTAAGTAAATGCTGCTTGGTACGTGAAGGGCTGCATTCCATAAACGTAGTCCGCTGCAGTTATAGGTACCCATTTGCCAGAGGAACCAAACTGTACTTCGAGAGTTAAGTCGTCGTCATTCTGTATCGGGTACTGGAATACTACACGCTTTACAGTGATCGACGTGTATGAGCCGATAGCGTTTCCAGCGGGCCCTGCTACGGAAGTGCCAGCGGTCCCAGCTCCGGTTGTACCGTTACTTGTGTTTGAGTTACTCGCATACTCCACCTGAGCACCAGGCCCTAGGTTCACCGTACCTGAGCCGGACCATTCGGCGATGGGGACTATACACTCTGAGTTGAAGTATAAGTCGCCGCCTGTAGCAACAATAGAAGATGCATTCAGTGCCGTTGTCGGGTTGGTTGCAGAGCCTGTGTCATCGGCTCCGAATGTAAAGTATGTTAATCCTGGCGTAGCTTGTATAACACCTTGTTTGAGAGTAGACCCAGAGCTTGAGTTAGTCGTCCACTTACCAACAACTGCTGCTGTGGAGCTACCTCCAACCCCTGCTATTGTTCCATATGGAAGTGATATACGTGCTTCCGAAGCTGCAGTCGTCCCTGCTCTTACGCGTCCGCTGATATGCATGTTAGCGCCAACTCGCCTGTACTGCATGTAGCTTGTGCCGATGGTGCCGAAACTGGAGTTAGGGGAGGATGGTGTGAAGTTTACAGCATCACTCACAGCCGCGCCTTGCACGATGGTGCCTGGGCCGACTACCATTTGCGCCAATGAATACCAGTTACTAGAACTGGCCGGAAAGCTCAGAGTTAGTCTGTAGTATTGATTGGTTCCATGGCTGTCGAATGTGGTCTGGAAAGACTGACTAGCGCTGGCCACGCTGCTAGTCTGAAGAGTAATGGCCGTGGCACTGGTATTGCTAGTACGGTTAGCTGAACTGCTGTAGCTGTTCATGGTTAGCGTAATGGAACCAATAGTAGTCACACTGGCGCGGGCGTACCACTGAAGAGCCAGCTTGGTGCTCAATAGTGAACTAGGTACGGTGAAATCTACGTAGGCACTGGTCGTGCTGCCGGTCAGCAGGAACTTGGTCGCGGTCGAGCTGAAGCCCTCTAGCGGCAATTCGGCTGTAGTGGTAGTTGTAGACAGTGTTAGTCCACTAGCTGTCCAAATACTAGACGAACTAGGGGCTGTAATCAGGTTAACGCCGCCGGAACTGTTGCCGACGGTCTGGGTAATCACGCTTGATAAATTTCCCATTATATTAGTTCCTTATTAGTATACAGATACGTTCATCAGTCATGGGACACGCCCTCCTTTCGAGCGGGAGGGTTAAGTTAGGCTATGCGTGTTGCGGTCAGCTTGTCTCGGTATTGAGGTGTCGCGGCGCTGTATCCGTCGTGATATACCTTGTGATAGAGCGTAGTACCCGCACCAAAAGCTGTATTATCGTCTATACGAGTTATAGTTGTTCCATCACAGCGGACAGTAAAAGAAATAGGTATAACGCTAATAGAGCTAGCAGTTAGTGACCCCCCAATCGGTTGAAGTACTTCATTGATAGCCCTTACTAAGCCTGTGGAAGAGTTCCCGGTAGTGACGCTAACACCATGAGCTAGGACAGTACCCGCAGCTAATGTTGCCCCGTTTCTATCAATAAAGTATGCGGCGTCTATCCTCCATACCCCTGCGGTAAGTGTAATGGACGAACCATCCCCATACTGCCCTGCAGCGGGTACGTTAGTGCCAGCTGTTGAAGATGCTCTAATCACTTCCCCAACATACCCCGCACTAATCGTAGCACCTGTAGTCAACCCAGGCGCTTGTCCGGCCTTGTACAATCCACTACTGCCATCAGTACCAGCCAACCCAAAACCCACAGGGCTGCTAGCCTTGGCTTTGCGTACGCGCCACTTGTAAGTGCTGCTGCCAGCAATACCCGACCAAGCATTACCGGCTGCCCCATAAGTCGAGTTGGACACCGAGCGATATGCACCAAACTGCACGTCAACATCGGTTGTGGACCCGGACACTGCAAGGACATGCATACCGTAGAAGTTTGTAGTTTGTCGTGTGAATGTGGACACACGGTCGGTGTTTAATGACCCAACAACAACCCAAGTTGACCCGCCATCTTCGGTCCATTCCAACACAACTTCGTCATCAGCTTGACGTGGATACTGAAACCGTACGCGTTTGGATCTTACGGCTGTTAGTGATCCAAATTGAACCCCACCAGTACCATAACTAAAACTTGAGGTATCATCGGCGTCAGCAGTAGAACTATTCCAAGCATATTCCACCTGCGCGCCTGGTCCTAAGTTCACAGTGCCGTTTCCAGACCATTCTGCGATGGGGACTTCGAACTCAAAATCTACTGGGTCGTTACTTGCAAATATTGTAGAGCCATTGTTTTTTGTATACGACGTTGCCGCAGTAGTTTGATATGCTAAATATAAATTTGCGGTATCAGACCCATCAAAGAATAGTATACCCCCGTTACTACTGCCGTACAGCTCACCCGCAGCGTACCTAAACCACTTACCTACAGCGTGACCAGATGAGTTAGTGGGTAGCGCTGTGCTATCGATAGTTAACCCTGTCGGCATTGCAAATAGAGCCGTTGAAGCGGCTGTAGTGCCGGAAGTGAAGCGTCCCGCTACTTTCAACAATGGCCCGATGCGCCAAGACCTATATGAAGTACTGGATATTGTTCCGAAAGCGGCAGAGGCAGGTGTGACTGAATACAGACTTCCTAAACTACTCACAGCCGCGCCTTGCACGATGGTGCCTGGGCCTAAGTATACATTATTTAGGTATAGGGCCGTGGTGCCGCTGTTACCTTTAATTCTAAACTCGATATAAGGCGCTGTGCTAGCAGGCATATCTACGCTAGTAGTAAACGTACCGTTCATAGCCGGTATGCTACTAGTCTGGAGCGTTAGCTGAGTAGACCCCGTACTGTAATCGTTAGCTGTAAAGCTATACATCTCGATAGTATAGTCTCCAGCCGTGCCCACATATTTCTGGTCAAATTGAACTTTAAACTTCTTGCTGGCGTCGGCATTGTCCAAGATAGTACGGTAGCGCACATAGTCCGTACCAGAAGCACGCAGTATCTTAATGCCGGTCGCCTGGGTTGCGTTATCGGGTATATTAGCTACAGTTGACTCTGTGCTGACTGCAATACCACCTGCCGAAGCTACCCAATTTGTAGAGTTATTTGGGTTACTTATGTAGTTCTTTTCGCCCGAGCCCGAAGAACTAGAGGACGAGGATGACAGCGCCGCAGCAAAGCCATTAGTGTCGATTACCCACCTAGTTCCGTCCCACATTAGCTGAACAAACGCACCAGACACATCACAGACCAGAGACTCATTGGCGGCCAGACCGTTGATAGACTGACCAGACGCAGGTGCGATAGTTAGGTTCTTAGACGCCCATTCGCGGGTGTCGTCACTAAATCTGATCACCGCTCCGGTAGAGCCAGATGGCAAGGTCGCAGTATAGCCGCCACCAGTTGTCGAGCATAGGTAATGGTTGCCGGCAGCGGCAGTAAATGTAGTAGTCTTGAGTGAGGTAGCGAGCCCGCCCCCGCCTGATCCGCCGGCTACTAGCCACTTGGCGTCAGTATTGTCATACACTAGACTTACGGCAGCGCCATTCTTGAACGTCAGGTCTACACCGGTGCCAGTAAGAATGTTACCGGAATTGCTAATAGTTACATCTGAGCCGCTATCATTATACAAAGTAACAAATTTGCCGTCTGCTCCGCCTGCTACTGTAACTAAAGTAGTGCCACCACCAGTGATTCTAGTGAATCCTTTGACGGCAGTTATTGAATTGCCAGAAATAGTCGTAAAGTCAACTTCTGTCTTAAGGAAGTCTAGGGTCTTATTAGACAAAGTAGCCGTGGCCGAGTTCTTGGTGGCGTCACTAGTATTGTCTACATTACTCAGACCTACATCGGACTTAGTGATGCCAGTAGGGGTGTTTATTACAGGCGAAGTCAGTGTTTTGTTAGTAAATATCTGAGAACCTGACACATTGGCCAATTCTACGCCATGTGCGGTCCACTTACTGGTCTTTGTGGAGTCGTAGGCTAACGAGCTGACTGCCGAACCGTCTGATTCTACTGCAATACCAGAACCTTCTGCCGAGGGCGACACGCCGCCTTTGTTGACAGTGATCTGCTTGTCTGTAACATCTAAATTAGTTGTATTTATAGCCGTAGTGGTGCCACTGACAGTGAGGTCTCCAGGTACAATCAAGTTGCCCGAAGCATCAGCAGTTACGGTAGACTCTTTTACTAACTTGCCAGTAATGCCATCAAACACGGCTAGGCGGTTGGCAGCTGAGCTGGCCGGACCTGCCACTTTAGTGTCTAATTGATCTTGAGCGTTACTGCTAAGGGTTCCGATATATTGGAACTCTGTGTCAGATACTGTACCATCGGCAATCTTGTCGGCTGGTATATTAGATGGCAAGTCAGTGGTGGCCAGATCTGCTCCGGCTGTAACTAGGCCCTTCTCATCGTAAGTTATCTTGGTCTTGGTACCGGCTACAATATCAGCATTTTTTACTACTTTATCATCAATTTGGTCTTGGACATTGGATGTAACTGTGGCAAGGTATCCAAATTCGGTATTAGTTACTGTTCCAGCAGCAATTTTAGTGGCATCAATACCTGCGGCCAACTTGGCGTCCGTAACGCCGCCGTCCTTAACACGCAGAGTATCCGTATTGATCTCTATAGTTGAGTCGTCTACGTTCACATCGAACGTACGGTTAGCGGACAGGTCTCCGCCTCCGGATAGACCGGCTCCAGCAGTAAGTGTAGTGGCTTTGTCTGCTTTAGTCGCGCCACCGGCAGCAGTAGTGGATACAAGAGTAGATACGGCCAGGGCACTAGGTACTTGGGTATCTGTGGCTCCGGCCAAAGATCCTGATGTGTTCAGTACACCGGACTTTAAGTTATCAGTCTCTAGATTGGATATAGTGTTGTTATCGGCGTTGATAGTTTTGTTAGTGAGTGTATCGGTAGTGTCTGTGGCTACCAGAAGCCTAGTACCAGAAGGTAGTGTAATTGTTCCGCCATTTGTAAATGATGCGGCGGAAGCTCCGGTCAATACGTTAGTGGCGGATGCTAAGTCTTTGTTGGTCAATGTCTGTGTTGCTGTAGATAGTATTACTGGATCGCCATCAAATTGCAATACCCCTGTTGCCAGAGTTAGTAATTTATCTGTAGATGAGCCTAGGTGATGCCAAGCTATGGAGTCTGATTGCGCAAGTCTGACTACGCCAGTACTCGCCTGACCACTAGTCTTAGACTTAATATACTTAATGACAATACCTGCATTATTACCAAAATCTGCTTCGGTTGTAAGCGGGTGCGAAGTTTGAGTTGCCCCATCTATATATAAGGCACTATTGGCCAATGCTATTAATAGCGAAGACACGTCTTCTGCCCAGCCGCGCTCGCCGAATGCCGGGACATTATATGTAGTGTTAGATATAACTACTGGCGTTGTCATGGAATCTCCAAGTAGAGGAGGAGGGGAGGGCCGAAGCCCCCACTTTTTATTTTACAAACTCTATTGTATGCTCTTTGCCGTCTTTTGTCTTGAAGACGTGTGGACCATTCTTATTCCGCGCCCGCCCAAAATTTCCTCTTGCTATGCCTAAGATTATATGGGCTTCCCTGGTAGAGTCGAATAGCCTGCCGTCTACTAACACAGGCGTTGTTAGCCCCTGCGTTTTCTGGGTCTCCTTTATCTTGCTGACCTGCTCTTTTGACTTAGGCACCCCTTTACTGGCCGCAGATACCTTAGCCCCAAATCCTTCTGGTTTTGGCTTACGTTTCGCTAAGCAGGGTTTGCCTTTAGTCTTGGCACTAATCTTTGCAAGACTCTCAATAGGCAGACGTTCCTTCTCGCCACAAGACTTAGTGTTATATACAATACTTCCACTATGTAACTGAAGAGCAAAGTCCTCTAGCAACTTGGCTTCCTCTAAGTCTCCCCATAGCTCGCCAAGTAATTTTATACCAAACGTCTCTTGCCCATAAACACTCATGGCCTCTGCTAACCTAGTCAGTTCTGGTCTGGCTTCGGACAGGTAGCAATGTTGGTCAAATCGTCTACGTAGTGTTTGTGTTGTTCTGCCTACATACGTACCATCGGTTTCAGAGCATGAGATCATGTAAATCTTGTAATCTGTCATAGTGACACCTATAAGAGAGGCAGCTCAATTGCTGCACTACCTCCCTTATCGGCATCTTTTCTGAGTACTTTAGTCTAACATTTACTTTTCTTAACTGTTAGAAATGTTAGTAAATACAGTACACTTAGCCGGGGCCGGCAAGAAAATAGCCTGCTCGCTGTACAAGCGGCACTCGTAACCAGTCTGTGTAGGCATCTGCAGGAACATTTCGTCTTCGCGGCCTGGAGTTTTGAAGGTCAGGTCGGTAGAACCAATACGCTCTGCGCGTGCGATTGGGAACGCGATAGCTTCGCCTTCACGAGCCATTGGGTGAGCCAATACGACGATAGCGCCGTTAGCACCAGTGTACTCTATTTCACCAAAGCCACGCTCAGCTTTCTTGCTCTGAGTGTTGTACTGACGCAAGCTAGCTTCGTCATTGGCCAAAGTAGCGAAAGTTGCTGGACTGACCAGAACTGTTACGTCTTCCATTAGGCCTTTGCCAATAGATGGTACTAAGCCTTGGTAGATTTTCTTAAGGGTGAGATTTTCGTTTGATCCTAAAGCTACAGAATTGCCTTTCCAAAGACCGTAAGATCCGCTTACGCCGTACAAACTGCCTGTACTAGCAGCGATAGAGCGAAGACCGACCATTTCGTTGTCATGCGAACCAGTATACTTAACAGTATACGATCCAGCAGCTAAAGCGTCAACTAAAGTAATATCCGCAGAAGCGCCAGATACTTGCACTTTCTTCTGAGCAGAGACGGCATCTATTGATACTACAACTAGTGGGCCGTTGACGTTCACTTTGGTGTTGCCATTGTATACGTCAACTTGAGCGCCTTCTGTGGCTGCCCACGACCCTGGTGCCCAAGAAACAGCAGAGATAAGTAAGTCAGTTGTTGTGGCATTGACGTTAGTAGAATCGGTCATAATTCCGAGTCCTAATCCACCGTAGATCAATTGTTGCTCAAGACGCTGAGTAGCAGCTTCCATCATAGCCATAAACTTGAATTTAGTGCCACTGATGAATGCTTCTTTGCCGCCAGCTACCATGTTGGCAGCGGCGTCATAGCTGAAACCTGTCTGAAGTGTGAAGCTAGAGCCACGAACTTTGGCGTCGTCTACGTTAGAGGAGATAGCTCCTGTCAGCGTCTTAAGTCCTGCTCCGTAAGTGAAGCCATGCTCATTGCTGAGTTTAACTGCGGCTACGAAGTCGCGACCAGTTTTCTTGGCTGTGCTGAAGCTAATTTTCTTGGTGAGGATACCAAAGTCTGGGACGAGGCTGTCTAATTTATCGCCGTACACGTCCTTAAATAGTCCGTCTAGTGTACTTTTCTCATGACCAGTTGACATTTTACATTTCCTTTCGATTTTGTTAAAAAACTTTCATAATACTAATGACTAACATTTCTATAGTTCCGCCGGATGGCCTAAAGCGTCCTTTGGTGCTGTGCGCCCGAGGGTAGCACAGATTATTTTAGAGCATACTTACCGTATTTCTTGTCAAGATCCTTGAAGAAGTCCGATGCTAACTGCTTCTTATTCTCTTTAGGTTCCTGTTTTTGTTGTGGTTTGGCGCTGCGTGACGTAGGATTCTGTACCTTCTCTACATCTGACTTCCTTACCTTTTTCACGAAGTCTTCGCCCAGCAAGTTCTGTACGGCATCTACATCCAGAGACTTAATGAAGGACTGCAAGTACTGGTTGTGGTCCTCATTGAAGATCTCTATAGCTTCATCCATAGATAGGTCATGGCCTGATTCTAGTGCCGAGTACATGATCTCTGCCACTTTGCGGGCGGCGTGTGCAGTCTTAGGTAACTTGCCATCTTCCATAGCCTTGACGAACTGGTTGTTATAGTCCTGTTCCCACTTGGCTACTTCGGCTTGCTCCTGTTCATGCTTGCGTCTCTCTTCAGCCTCTTTCTCTTTAGCCTCTTTCTCTGCTAGTTTTTGCTCCAGCTCTTTTAGTCTCTTCTGTTCTGGAGTCATCTTCTCGTATTCTAGCTTGCCTACCAAATACTGTTCCAGGTGATCCTGCAGCTCCTGTTCGCTGATTCCGGCATCCAGCATAGCCTGTATCGGAGCCGACTTGAGTTTGGACACTCGACTCTCGAGATCTTTCTCTTTCTTAGCCGCTTCCATAAATCTCTTATTCGCCGCAGAGGCTTTCTGGTAGCCACCCATAATCTCCCGTAAAGGAAGCTCTACTACTTGACCATCAATCGTCACTTTGAACTTTTGGTCCATGGCGTCTGGAGCTTTTTCGCCATGTATTCTAGTGCCTTGTTCTGCCGTATTCTCTGCTGCTTCCGTAGCTATTTGTGCCGCATCGCTCCCTGCAGACGTAGGCACATTGCTTTGGCTTTCCGAAGTTCCACCTGAACTTACGGACACTTGATCTGACATTCTAACCTCTTATTGTAAGTTTAACTGCTGGTATGCTGCCTGATCTTCAGGCGGCGCATTCTCTGGCGGCTGTGCCGGAGCTGGGGGTTGTATTTCTTCTGCCGTTTGCTCTGGCCCTGCTTGCTGCACTTCTGGAGTAGATCCTGGTCCAGCAGGAGGTGGCATCGGCATAGGAGGTATTGGCTGCATACCTAAAACTTGCAATAAAGCTGGCTGAGTGGCCGATAATTGTTGCCACTGCATTAGATGCTCTTGGATATGTCCCAATGTAGCTTGTACTACAGCGGGATTCTCGCGAGCGGCTGGGTCATCTATGACAGTCTTGTGCTCTCTTATATGTAACATATGGTTATCTAAGGCTACTATAACTGGAGAATTGCCTGCCTGCAAAATCTCGTTCTCACTACGTATATTCAGTAGTTCGGCTTGCTCTGCCTCTACTATTGGCTCTAGTTTTCCTGTCTCTATCACTGCCAGATATTGTTCTGGTCTCTTGATCATCTGAGCTTGTAGTAAATTGTCTGCAATCTGTATACGTCCTGCTTGAGTCTTAGATAAAGCTGAAGCAATTTGAACTTCTACGCGCGATACGCCAGACAATTGCTCGCCAGTGAACTCTTTCATCATAGATCTGTGGTTCTTGCCCACAATAAATGCGAATCTTGGCGAACGGGCGAACTTTTTAAGAAACTCTAGGGTAGCAGTACCTACATCCTCTAGCAATTTGGCGTAACTATTCTGCAAACCTGAGTTAAACTTGATGGCTTGTGCTGCCACTAGGGCCAAAGCGTTGCCCGAACGTAGATTAGCCTCGGGATCTCCGCGTACTACGTCATTAATACCCGAGAACACTGACATATTGCGCTCTACTCTGTCTAGCATGCTGTAGGATTCTGGGCTGGACATGGTCAACTGAAGGGGTTCTATCTTACCTGCTGTGGCGTCGTACTCTAGTACCGACAGACCATCACCAAATTCCTTAATATCTACACCAGCATCTTTAGGAATAAGAACACACTGGCGGGCAAAAGCCAGTACGTTAGACATGTTAGCGGAGAAAATCCTGTCGTAGGCTTCTTGGTTACCAAGCATGTCAAAAGCCTGTGTATATCCAAGACAAGTACCTGAGACATTAGCCGGAGTGATTCTATATACTGGGATATTGTCATAAGGAAGATCTCCTTGCTGAAGAATTTCCCCCTCTACGAAGTACGCATACTTACCCCTAGGCAAGACTGAAGACTTGCGGTGGTAAAATGTGTACAAAGCTATCATGTCACTCTGTTGGGCTCTAGTATATCTATAGGCACCGTTTCGGTCACCTTCTGTAGCTGTAGGTACAGACAGAATCTCTTGCTCTTTTTCCTGATACTTGGCAGCCAGTTCATATTTATTGACAAATTCACGCCATATTAGCCAGTCTGGTTCGCCTTCTTTATGGATATCCCTGGCACAGTCTAAGGAATTGCCAGTAGAGTAGAATATATCACCTGACATTACTGGTGCACCTGTCTCTGGATCGCGGGAAAATATCTCACCTGCGGTAGAGTCCCACTTCATGTGCACAAAACCTTCGCCGCCCCACACGCCTTTTTCTGTGGCAGAGCGCAAGATAGTCTCTAGTTTCTTGGCACTTAGGTAATAGTCTAGAATCTGCTCGCCAAGAATGGCTTGCGTCATAGAGGTGTAGTCTGTGTTGATTGGACGAACGTCGAAGGCGGGGCGCTCACTGGTAATAAGCGACAATTGTTGCTGTAGGAAGGCGCGATAGTGGTTGCCGGACAAGTTAGAGAACTCGCCCTTCTTGCCGCTAGCGCTAATCTTGTAGCTGGTGGAGTCAAAAGAATTGCCATAGTATACAGAGAACGAGCGATTTATGCGATCCATGTATCCTAGCGAATCTAGTGAGGAGTAATAGTCCTCCACCCGACGCAGAAGCTCGTCTGCATCTAGGTCCAGCGCAAAGTATTCATTTAAGGAGTCTTTACTCATTACGTCACCTTATTTGCCGTGGAAAAACTTTCGTACTTTCTCGGCCTGTGAAGAACCTTTCCTGGACTCTACTTCCCACGTATTAGCGTAGTAGGCAGGGCTATATTCTTGGTCCTTAATCGGGTTATTATTCTTGGCCATATTACGTATTAAGTAAACTAGAGCCGCTACAGCATCGCAATGGCCTAGTGCGTCGGAACGCTCAAACTGCGTAAACTGCTTATTCCACAAGCCATACTTCATGTGTGTCTGCAGTACTTTACACCTAGGATGTATGACCAGTTGTCTATTGAGTACCATCAGGTTCACATGGTTGACCTGGGCCATTAGGTTATCTTTCTTGGTGGCCACAAATTCTATACCAGACAGCTTGCGTAAGTCGGCTATTAGTCTAGGATCAGTGTCAGATACTCGCTTGTACGGCTTAGTTCCACCCCACAGCAGTCTTTCTTTGGCCATTATCCCTTCGGCTATTCTGTCCGTAGTAGCCTGGTTCTCTTTGAGTATCAACTCATCTTCTATTACGGCTATGCCGCGCAAGTAGTCCCAGTATCCAAATAGTGCTACGGTCAAATCGCGGAAACCGATGTCGAGCGCCACGTATCTGTCTGGTACATATGTGAGCAGATCGGGTTCTCGTACTATGGCTTCCATATTGTCGGCTGTAGCTGCCGGAATAATCGCTCTTTCTGCGTCGGCGACTAGTTCGCACATATATTCGCGGCGAAACGTAGTAGAATCCTTGCCGCCGGCTTCGCGCACAAACTGTTCGATCTGCTTAGGAGTCCAGCGCGGACAATCATAAATAGTACGCTTGATCAGTACTCCCTCGGCCTCACACTCTTGAATTATGTTCAAAGACTCATGTCCTGGAGTGCTAGGTGCTGACGAGCCAAAGAGCATGTACCCGCCATTAGCAATTACCATTGGCATGGCTATGTCTTTGACAAGTGCCTGTAGATCCTCCATGAAGCAAGCCTCATCAAACACTATCAGGTCAGCCTTGACCCCCCGCACACTGTCACCACCAGCCTTGTCTAAACCTTTGAAGCGTATCTCTGAGCCATTATGAAAGACATATTTCATGTATCTTTCTTTGTAGACTGGCCTTATGTCGTCGGGACACGTCTCTAGTACCACGGTCATAGCTTGGTCAATAATTTCGCGCAAGTTATCTGTAGTCTTGGACAAAAACAGCACTCGCGACTCTGGCTTGCCTAGGCATTCGTGCACGGCCATAGTACTTAGGAATACAGACTTACCTATACGGCGACTGGCCAGCAGGAACGATTTAATGGAGCCACTCTTCCTGTGCTCTACTACCTCTTGCAGCATACCTAGTTGATTGTCGTCCAGGAGCAGTCTGTGGAAATTATTCGTCTTCCAGAGCTGGGCTACTGCCAGGTTCTTCGCTGCTTCCCTCACCTGCATCGTCCGGCTCAGATTCAGCTTGAGTTTTTGTCCCTCTTGCGATGGCAACGAGGTCTTCGGCGCTGAGGGTTCCGATGTCATCTGTAGCTCTTTCTATCTTTGAAGCGCTGTAAGCCCGCCAGGACCGCGCCAATATTTCTAACTTTCTAACCGATTCCATCTCTAGTCCGCCTAGTCTAGACTCGGTGTCTAGTCTCTCTACTTCTCGAACTATTATATTCTCGAAAGTCTTGGTTGGACTGCTGCTCACCGCCATATTCCTTTGGTCTTAAGGGCCGATATCTCATCTTGCAGGCGGCGCAAATTATCTGGGTCTATGGCAGCCATTTTTGTTCTGATCTCTTCGAATTGGGACGATATGGAGTCTAAACGATTCTTGCTACCATGTATGGTTCTTGTCACTTCTACCCAAGCTAGGGCAAACACACATGCCGAGCCAAAGATTGCCAAGAACACCATATCTATCCCTTATTCCTACTACAATTAGAATTTACACCAAAATCAGGTCATTTAGAGCATTTGTACAACTGCAGTTAGAAATTTCAACAAATCCCCTAATCCGCCCAACAGTAACAAACCCGAACCTACGTAGCCTACTTTGTTAGACAGATCTTTATTACTTGGAGCCAGGTATACTGCACAACCAATCGAAATCGCTCCTGCCGCCGACAACTGATCTGCTACTCCCATGATCACTCCCCGCTAAGGGGTCTTTAATACTGAATCCTTAACTATAACAGTATTCCACAGCCGATCCGACTATTAGCCGTGGACTCTATTGACTACTTTATAGGCGAACAAACCTGACTCGAACGCCACACAAATGGCTTCCTCGACTTGAGGATTTAGTTTCTCTGAGATACCCGAAACCCCTAAAATTGCGTGGGTTAATTCGTGTATCAGTACGCGGCGCATCTGGTCAGCGGGCAGTGTGCTATCGAGCGAAATCTCGCGCTTGTGAGTCTCGGTGATGCCTAGACAATTGTCCTCTAGGTCATCAGGGTGTATGTACTTCAACTTAAACTTCTGCCCTAAGACTACTACAGTTCTGGGCCGACGGCGCTTAATGCTCATGTGATCCTCCTACTAGTGCCAACTAGCTTATTATTTTTGGGCAGCCTCTAGGGCTACTTTGACGGACTCTTTGACGGCCAATATCTCGTCTTTGAACTCTTCGGGATACTCGGCCAGCGACACCAAACCTACCAGCTTCAGCACCACATCCTTGCCTATCGTCACTTGCTCAGTCATCATAGCTGTCCTCCCACATCTTTTCTGGATTCTCGTACATCTCTATATAAGACATCAAATAGGCTTCAGCATCGTACTTATTGTTGCATCTGTATATCTCGTGGCCTCTGCCCATGAAGTCCATGACCACGGAATAGTCACCTGGCCCCAACTTTATTATTTCATACCGATTATCCAACTTCAGCTCCTCTAGGATCTGCTTCACTGGGTAGGGGTGCGTTTTCTTCGGCCTCATTGGTCGCGTCCTCTGTGACTACTAAATCGGGCCGTACTTTACACCAGAACTTGATTGACCCATTAGACTTTGTTGTATGTATAAACGCCCTTAGCTCGCGGGCAAACACTATCTTACTAACTTGTGGAAAATCTAATTGCACACAATACGCCTCATAGATCGGAAACAAGTCCTTAGACCGTGTGCGTGCCCTTACATCACCTATCAGGCAGTCCTGAACGAACATCCGAACTGCGTCCCTAAAGTCCATTACAGCCACAAAATTGTCCTCCTAGACAGGGGGCTGAGTCTCAGTAGAGGAGGTGGCCACTGAGTCTCGTCTTGGCAGACTGCCCCCCGAACTATTCCCACTACTACCATTATACCATACTTCGGGCCCAAATGTCAAGTACTAAATTGTAGATAGACCCTCCCGGAGTGCTTACTGGTTCAGGACCAGTCCGGATCAGTTCAGGACGCATCCTTACTGCCGCTCGTGGTTCCTTACCACTCGTTATGTCCTTCACTGCGCTTCGCTAGTGGTCGTCTCGTAAACTCGACTGATAGTGATTAGAAGACCTAAAGGTATTATACCATTATTTCGCCTAGTATGTCAAGTGAAAAGTGCACTGGTTGACAATTAGCGTATACTGGAGTATTGGCGTGTCCAATAGGGTTATGGCCTGACAGCGTAATTATTGACATAAATGGCGTAGTGGCCGTATCTTGGCCCCCAGTTGCAATAGGAGCCATATCTGACACTATAGTGTATAAGTTAGTGGACAAAAGAGCCTATTATGTATATTTTAGTAGACAATCTGGCGTCTGGGCACTAGCAGACAAGGGACAATATATTGAACTTTATTGCCACTTCCTTCACTTAAAAGGTAATATATTATACTTAGGCCGGGGCGACCACATGCCGACGACACCGATGTTTAATTGTCATATGTGGATTATTTGACAAATATTAGACAGGTGAGGGATGGTATGGATAAGCAGCTAACTAACCGCCCGTGGCTGGTATGGGATAATTTGCGACGCTAGAAATGGCCAGGTATAGGATGACCATCCACTACCGGTTAGTGAACGATTCCTGTCGGGTGTATGAGATACATATACTTATATCCACACACCCATCGTCCCAATGGGGGTACCTTTATCCCTAATAATATCCGCGACTTACGCTGTTGTAGAATTGACGCAATGATTTTACTACTATATATTAGTGTATAGGCTTACTATATATATAGATTATATGCTTGTCGTACCATAAACGTACACGACCAATAAGTGCTAGACATCATTGACCAAAGTACGGTATAATTAAATGAGTAGCTGGATAGTACAACAATATCGCATAGTTATACAGCAAACTAAAGATTAGGTGGACATTTGGCGATAAGCTTTATGTAAGTCGGATGAATGGTTGGTTGGATGGTAGGTATTACTTTACACTTATACTATTACACTTGTCACAGGAGTCACATATGAAGCGCGGCTTTCTAGTCAACTTAGACGGTATTGAACTTTATTTCAATGACTCTTTCTATGATCCTTACCATAAACGCATGTTCTTCCTCACACAATGTGGCTGGATAGATCAACAGCACACACTCCGAATTACCTACCTAATAGCTGCCTAGTATCCGCAGCCTCGCAACGGGACAATTAATTAGGCTGGTTCTTCGGAACTGGTCTTTTTTGTTATTGGCACAAATCTTGCGCGACCAAGCATTTTACACCACACAAAACTTTGACAGCTGAAATTACTACATTTTTTAGGTTTTGTGTCAAATTCATGTACAGCAACAAAAAGTGTGCCACATTAATTGTATGTAATATCAGGCATTTGTCTGTTTGGCCCTTTGGTTGCATTACATATAATATCGGGCAATCAAGCCTGAGTAATCGAAAGGACACCAGCATGCTGACTTACTCCAATAGTAAACTCGCAAATTCAGATCAAGGCTATCTAATTGCTGTCTGGAATCTCCCTGCCGGCAAGACTTGCCCCGGTGCTGGCGAGTGTAAGAAGTTCTGCTATGCCCAAAAAGGTAATTACGCCCGATTTCGCTTAAACGAAAAAGCTTACGCCAAAAACCTGATGGCCGCTGAAAGCGCCGATTTCGTGCCCTTAATGCAGCTATCTATCGAGGCGGGCGCACGGAAAGCAGCTCGACAGGGGCTCAAGTTCGCTGTCCGAATTCACTCCGCTGGTGACTTTTACTCCCCACGCTATCTGAATCTGTGGATAGACCTAGCTCGAGCCAATTCAAACGTGATTTTCTATGCATACACCAAATCAGCTTTTGCATGGCGTGCCAAAAACTTGCCCGAAAATATGATCATCATCCAGTCCAAAGGCTCACTCTATGATGGACTGATTGACGAGTCACGACCACACGCTAAAATATTTGACTCAACCGAAGCTTTGTTGGCCGCTGGTTATGTCGACGCTAGCAAAAATGACATCGTCGCAACTAAGAACATCAAGATTGGATTGGTCAAGCACTGATTATTACCAAAATAAAGATTTAAGATTTCAGGCGATTAGCCGATAGGGTATATAACAACAACAAGAAAGGATACAAAAAATGAGCAAGTATCAATTAGTCCAGACCGAATCTCTGCTACGTGAATTAGAAAACTACATCAAGCCCGACACGATCAAGTTGACCCGCAAAAACAACTCGACTGTACACCGTGTGAGCGCCGAATTGCGTGTCGGCAATGTCGAAATCAGCAAAGACAAATGTGCCCCGACGATCCACATCGTGAACTCGTATCAAGGTGAGTGCAAACTAGCAGTTCATTTCGGTCTGATTCGGTTTATTTGCTCCAATGGCTTAGTTATTGGTTCCGACATTTGGTCGGCGTCAGCTAAACACATACAGGGCCCAAAAATCACTAACATGCTAGACACCTTGGCCGACACGGTGAAGATAGGCGTGCAGGACCTAGATACTCGAGTGTTGCCTCAGGTCGCATTATTGGCCGAAAAAGAGATGGACAGAACTAAGGTAGAATGGGTGCTGGATGAACTAAAGGTAGGCGCTGGTGTTTATAATCGAGCTTTACATGCTTTCGAGAACCCATGGCGACGTGAGGATCAAGGATCGGACGCATGGCGTGTCTATAACCGGATTCAGGAGATCGTGGCCGATAGCCGTCGTGGATTGATTGGACAAAAGCAAAACATGGATCTGATGAATTTGATACTGGCTGCTTAATACTAACAGGGGACTTTGGTCCCCGCAATTGGAGATAAAACCATGACTCGTAAGATCGTAGCACAAGAGAAGACAATTAAGCTCAAAACGCATAGTGAACTAAAAGCCTTCAAAGCACAAATCAAAGCCAAAACGTCAGCCAAAACAAGGCGTGCGGCTAGTTGGACCAAAGCTCAGAATATGCATGGCAGACTGGCCGATCGCATTGACCGCACACTAGACCTAGTTGAGGAATTGGGCGCGCTGACCTTAAACAACGTGGAGTTGCCTAATGAAGACGTTTAATACTGATACTATTCTGTCAATACTCAAATGGGACGACCAATTGCGCACGGACTTGGCACTATTGGCATCGCAACCAAAGGGTTCGGGCAGGTTTCTGAAGGCGCGTACTCTACTAGTCGAACGCTACCCCGATATTGACCTGATAGGTGTTGATTGGATTGCAGTGATCAAATATTTGAGGGGCGGTCATGAGCACTAATACTTTTGTACGATGGTATGAGCGCAACGTGATTAAATATGGTATGGAAGTGTTCGAGCTAGTGGATATGGTGACGGGCAATACTTATATATTTATGAGTGAATTAGGGCGCGATCTTAAAAAGCAACAAATTGAACAAAAAGAGCGTATGCAAGGAGTAAGATGATGAAATACTACATAGGATACAAAGACGGCAATGCTACTGAGACATTTTTCGATTCGCTGGAAGCTCATGGCGGTATTGCGTATGGTTCTGAGTCACTTATGGAATTAGTACATGAGGCTGTATGCGAAGTAGTAGCTAATTTGGACTATGATGGTTTTGTTATTTACAATGCTTTTGGGCAAGTAGTAGAAAAGTTTAATGAACAACGGTGTCAAGAGTATTACACCGAATTACTATGGGAAAAAATTGGGGGGGAATCTATCCATGTTTAGGTTTACCAGTAAGTATTATGACCTTGAGACTAATGAGCTATTGAGGCACACTGAACAGACCGTGGAGCGACAGCATCAAGTAGTTGATCTAATCGACACAGCTATCGAGACTTTGCGACACGGTCTAATAGACTGGACTTTGACAGATAAAGACGGTAAGGTATTGGATTGGGGTAAAATAATAGGGGGCTAAAGTATGGTTTCGGATTATGTAGAAGACGCACAGGAGCGATATCTTCACGGGGAGTGCAATGTTTTTGCTGTCGCTTACAGAGAGATGTTTGGTGGCCAAATAATGGCGGTCAAAGATGAAGACGGTAATCTGATACATGCTTGGGTACGTATTAATGGAGTAGACGTGGATGTGCGCGGTGTTATTAGCGATATTTCAACCTATTTGTATGACGAATTTGGCGATTGGTGGGAACCAAGAAATGGGAACGATCCGGAATCGATAGACGAAGTACAGGCGCTTACTCTAGGAGGCCATGGGAGAAATAAAGTTGACGAGGCCGCTCTCTTTATTAAAAGCATGTTGGTCAAAGTATCCTCGGAGGCTAAGTTATGAATAATAAGACGTTTTTTGCCTACACCATAGATCGCAAGGACATAAACTTAACGCGACGGTTAGCTAGGATAGACGACATAATATGTATACAGGATGACCTGCTAGTGCTGAGATGGGGGAGAAATGGTGAAGAGCATCTATTGGCTGGTCGGGATATTACCAAAGACGAGATCGAGCGGATTAGGCGGTTACTGATCCCTTACACTATCATAGACAAGGGATAGAATAATGATAAAGATTCTCAGTATCATGATACTACTAACGGCATGCGGGCAACGCGAAGTTATTGATGTAGTCGAATATAGGCCCGTAGACAAGGAAGTACGCTCGTCGTTGGTATTTGAAACTATCGCCAAAGTAGCTGTGACAAAGGCTGGCGATTATGGCTTTGAGACGGCACACATGGAGCACGCTCAGCACTTGATCGACGACAAAGCCATACAAGAGGTTAGGGACAAAAAGCAGGCTTATGTGTTGGCATTTGCTTATTGCGCGGACTACCGGATAGCTTGTCGAGCCGTCTATGCAACTGAAGTCGAAGCGTCTGAGGAAGCAGCATTGGCGGTCGGACTACACGAGACACTGCACTTGTTAGGGTTCGGCCATGAAGAGTGCCCAGCGGATGGGTGCAAAGGAGTGATGGGCGCATACTATCAAGACTTCGATGATCCGGAAGGTACGCTGACTGAAGAGTACGTCAAGTCTTTGCCTTACAACAGACCAGTTCAACCTGGGGATGTGGGCGTATGAAGCAGAACCGAGACTTACTACTAGTTTATCTGTTCTATTTAGCGTTTATCTGTATCATGTCGTACTTTCAAATGGCGTTTGGTCGCTAACTATAGGAGATTATTTATGTTTGAGACGGCAATATCGGTTTTATCGGCGTTCGGTTTATTGGCATTGGCTATCGGAGCATTTGCCATATTCATGGCCCTGTTAGTAGCCACTAGTGTTGTTGACTATGAGGACGATGTATGATAGAAATATGGGATACCGGCAAGCGTTTATGGTACTGGGTAGACAAGAATACAGGCATTAACTATAATGAGGAGCACAAAGAGACGGCTATTATACTACTAGATTCAGGCTCATTTCTAGCCTACAAAACGCCGACAGTGGACTTATTCTGGAGACTAGTAGGACAAAACAGAGGCACCTTATTAGCGTGGGCAGATCTACAGTTTAAGTATGATAAAAGTGACTACTACATAGACTTAAGACGAATTAAGCAGGAGGGTATTATGATTAGACTTACAGATACAGAAATTGTAGAATACTACATACAAGGAGCTAGATTTGATCCGTTTATAGGTAATGTGGTGCTGCATGGGCACAATCTTAGGCTAACACCTAATACAGTAGCTAGGTTTCGAGAATACCAATATACGGCGAGTGCTATGAGCGACAAGAAAAAGCCACAATTGACACTAATCAAAGGAGGTCGGGCGTGAAGTTTCGATTGTCAACCAAAGAGTTCACAGGGTACTTTGAGTTTGTGGAAGACGTACTAGACTTCATGATGGAAATAACGCGCGAAACTCCATGGGAATTGCGTAATGAAGAGACTGGCGAAGTAATCATGTTTAGTTCAGGAGGCTCAGATGAGTAAGTCTAATTTATTGAGGTTTCCATTAGAACGCATTAACTACACTGAAGAGCAATTGCGGCTGTACGGATCGGAACGCGGGCTGATATTGACAGTAGGTAAACCAAGTAAGGGCTATACATACGATCCAGTACGCTTGCAGAATATGATTGACTTCATTAAACTAGCTAATGAGAAGGTGAAAAAGACAAATGCCGAATAACACACCAACCCCTTGGGACTTGTTACTACGTATAATGACTGAAGTAAAACGAGAGGATATGCCATACCTAGACAGACGGCTATTACAGGACTATATGAAGCGTATACTAGCCGATGAGGAGCCTAGCGAGTATGAGCTGTCTACAGCTAAAAAATGGGGGTTTGTCAATGTCAAATGATTACCAATTGTCTATCATAGTGTTGTTTATGTTGGCGGCCACATTTTTATACTACTTATGGGAGACAGAAAATGGAGCCGAATAAGACTAAGCCACGTAAGTTGCGGGTGGTTAAGGGAGCTGAGGGAGATCCACCATCGGGCGATATGCTGGAAGGTAACTCAGACATCTATGTTAGTCTGTCCTTGTTAGGACTATGCTTCAAGAGACTTACGCAAGAGGATATACGGCAACTATCTCAGGACATTAGGGCCATATTACCACCATATGTAAGGTCAGTGTCTCTAAGGGTGGAGCGACTAAACACGGCAGACTTGCACCAAGCCATTAACCCGAGGATCAAGCAATGAGTGTCGAGGAACTAGACGAGTACATTGACAGTAAAGATCCCAAGCCGGAGTCTCTAGTGCCTGGTGTTACCTGGGACCATGGAGTATGGAAGGCTGTGAAAAAAGGTAGTGATGTTAGATGGTTTTGCAATAGATTAAAAGCTGAAGAATATGTAACTAACAAAGGAGACAGTAAATGAACGATGCAATTGAGATTAAGCGCAAAGAATTGAGTAATGGCCTGATCACGATCTTGGTGACACTGAATGGACAGGAAGGTATGTTGCTGTCGGAGGTAGCCCGCGTGCTGGGAGTTAGCCGGTCCACCATACAGCAGACCGTGAGAAATCGAGGACTTTTGATGATAAGTCCGACTAACCAACAAATCCGTGACCTGCGCCACAATAATGTGGTTAGTATGAAGGCCAGAAGCAGTAACTTTCTGCCCCGCGCAACGGTAGAAGCTATTGTCAAGATTGTTGACACGCCAGAAGCTTGGACCATCAACAAACAATTGTGGGCAGCAGCACATAGCTTCTATAATGGCGAGTTGTTGCAGGCCGGACTAGACATAGGACTGACCAAGGAAGACGTGAAGGACTACATTATCGAGGCCAATGAACGGCTTAAGAAAGAGCGTGACGAGGCTTTGGCTGCTGTAAGTAAAATAAATTCGGCCCCTCTAGCTTATGCTGTACCTAAAGCAGTGACAGCACACGAGGCCATCACCTTGTTCCCTGGCACTAATTACATGGCACAACGATGGTTTAAGCAGAAGTTTGCCAATAAGCCAGAGAAGTTAGATAAGTTCCGTTCAAAAGAATCACGACTGACCTACTTTCTGAAGGTAAGACACAGCCTGGACTCTAATATTGTGGCAGCTCAGCGTATTGGTCGGATTACTGACACTGGTGGGGACATAACACGTACTCTATATGACCGAGAAGCCTTGACAAAGATTGAAGAATTATATGCTCAATTTAAAGGCAAGAAATTATGACCATAATTCTAGGTAAAGTGCAGGTCAGTACGTTCTTTGGAAGGAGACAGTAAGTAAATGAGAAAAGTGTGGATAGAAAAGGATGAATTATGGCCTTGGTATCGACTACAGAATAGTCCCTCATACCCAGACTACGAAGCAACTCTCACAGAAGATGAGTATCAGTTAGTACAACAAGCTGAGGCCATGTTTTTTGCTATGCAGGAGATGCTAAAGAGTAAGGAGGACGTATGACCATAACTCTAGGTAAAGTGTTGACGGACATCATAGGACTATACTATACAGACTACAAGGTATATGTGGATGGAGTGCGTATGAATCCTGCGCGCCAGATCACTTTGGGTCAGATACCTACTCTACTTCGAGTGGAAAAGGCTCTGTATAGTATAGGACTCGAGGAAGGCAAACCGGTATTGACTAGGCTGAACACGAAGCCACTAACCTATGACCAATGGAGGTATCTATGCAATATGTATGGCGATGCTTAAATTGTGGCCATAAAGTAGTCGTGGACAGAAAGATGGCGGACTATAATTTGGCACCCAATGAATCAGAGACTGCTGAGTTGACAAGTTGCGCCCACGAATGGCAAAAGGTAATCGAGGCCAGCACTTTCATACTACAGGGCTCCGGCTGGGCCAAGGATGGCTACGACGGGCTAGGTAACATGAAGGTGACCAGTAAGTAGCGTTATGGCAACTATGCAATAATACTACAAGTAAAAATATAGTGCTTGACACCGTAGGCTAAATATGAGACTATATAAACAGCATCGTCGCAGATGCCATGTATTCCAGACCGCAGGGCTGTACGGTTGTCGGGCATATCGCAGATGTAATTAGTAAGGGGACACACATGGCGTGTATAGCATCTTACATAAGGACTTCGTCAAAGATACAAGATAGTGCGCATCAGAGGGCGAGTGTGATCGAGTATGCTGCCAAGCTTGGATTAGATGAGTCCAAGATACTTTTCTACACTGACGACGGCATAAGTGGGGCTACTTCAAAGCGCCCAGATTACCAACGCATGGTGACGGATATCAGATCAGGGGCGATTGAGAGGGTGATAGTGTTTGAGTGTAGCCGTATATCTAGGGATCTATTGGACTATATAGAATTTCTAAAGATATGCAGAGACTACAATACCAAACTAGATACAGTTGAGTCAGGTGAAGTAGCTTTCAGTAGTCCCAAAGACGTACTGATGGCTAGCATGCAGGCTTATGCCGCTCAGATAGAAAGAGAAAATACCTCTAAGCGAACGAGATCGGGCCTAAAGAAAGCAAGGGAAGCAGGGGTTAAGCTTGGGGCGCACAAGGGGGAACAGCGGAAATTGGGATATCGAAAGACTTATGACGAGGGAATAACTAAGAAAGTTGTGTCACTTAGAAATCGAGGACTTAGCTATAGGGCTATTGCAGAAGCTTTGAGCGATGAGAATAAGGTCATGACTCATACTATGGTCAAAAGAATATTAGAACGAGATCTACAAGGAGACTACAATGGAACAAGTAGGACAAGTGATCAATGACGTGTACTGGCTAGAGGAAGTGATCGAGTATCAACCTATACCTGCGTGTCCTCATCGCTGGGAGACTAGGCCGCTGTTCACCAGTCACTATCAAGTATGTACATTATGCGGAGAGACGAAATGAAAGAAAAAACATTTTATTACACAGGTAACGATGAAGTATTGATGGGCAATAGAGTTCAAATTGTTGAACGTGGATTCTATAGTAAACCTGACGGCAATTGGTTTGAGACGGGGAAAGGGCCATTGTAATGAGAACACTCACAGATGCAGTATTAGTTAGGATTGGTAATGATAAAAACTATATCTCTTATGATAACTTCCCTTCGTATTACCTTAAAGGCAATAGTTCTTTCAATGTCGTAGGCTTTTGGGAGGACGAGTAATGAAGGCATTTATTGTAGGTCTATTAGCTGTTCCATTTTTCCCTATATATGCTGTAGGTATGCTTATGTGGGCTTTTATAATGGCTATATATCATCTAGGTGAAAACATTTTAGAAAGTGTAAAGGGAGTAAGAAATGACCATTGACGAGATGATTAGGTTCCTTCAGAGCTGTGCTCAAATAGGTCAGCCGGAGTTCTCTCAGATAGAGGCCGCGCTAAAGGCTGGGCAACAGATGCGACAATTGATTGAGGAGATAGCTGACTCGGAAAGTCTGATATGTTGCTATAACTGGGACAAAGCCACACGGGGGAAGTATGAGCAAGTTGATTGAGCGGCTGGACGATGAGCTAAACGCAGGTAATGCCTATGAGTTCACAGACTTGTTATCTCTGAGTTACCCCAAGCTCCGGGCTGTGGTTGAGGCGGCCGAACGTCTGGACAGAGACCCAGAAAGTGGGCATAGATTGTGGTATTTACGACAGGCCTTAGTAGCACTAGAGGAGGAAGTATGACTGAGAAGTATACTAGACCTACTGATGACGAAATTCTTAGGATACTTCGCCTATCTAGACCTGCGGCAGTACATGAATGTTATTTTGCGGTTAATGGTTATACTGGCGATTGCCCTTGCAACAGTGAATACTGTGATAATATTGGAGTATGTTTACCTAAGCCAATAGGGTTAATAGGGTATAAGGAGATATAATGAAGTATTATGTTGTTTCTGAGAATGAATTAGAGAACTTACTGCAGGCTCAACGCCTATTTAGTGTGGCAGATTCCACCGATGCAGGTATCGACATACCCAAGGTTTGGGAGCAGTTACAGCAAGCCAAAGCCGCCTGCCGCGCTAGACCGGTACCTGAGCAGGTGACACATTTTGCGGAACGAAAAGAACATTTAGACGGAACAGTTAGCTATATTATTAACCTGGAGATCAGACGATGAGCTATGAAATTCTAACAATTATTGCGTTGTTATGTCAACGGTCTATAACAGACAATATGAGGTATGTACATAGCGGCCAGTTACAGTCAGAATGCCAAATCAAGATGATAGAGTGTGTAGAAAAACGTGATGAGATGAACTATGCTAACCGTATTGGTAAATGTGTTAAGGAAGGATTGACTAAGTAGGAGGAAGTATGAAAGGTGAGTACTACATTGTTAATAAGGAACTACTTCAACGTCTAGAGTCTCTAGCTTTTGATTATGGCTACATTAGTGGTAGTGACAGTCCGTACCATAAGCAACAAGATGCTAAATACGAGGTAGATCGAATACTAAAGCATTGTTTTAGAATATCATACCGCTTCGAGGAGTAACAAATGGAATGGTTGGGTTACTTAGGAGGTTTCTGTTTCGCATTCTCTGCCTTGCCGCAGACTGTCAAAACAATACGCACCAGACGAGCTGACGATTTGAGTTGGGGGCTGCTGGGCATGTGGTCTATAGGCGAGATAGCCATGCTAGTGTACGAGCGCACTACGCTACATAGCTGGCCTTTGTTTTGGAACTACGCGATTAATCTGCTGTTTTTGGTCCCGATTATTTATATCAAACTTGTTGACAAGCAATCGTCGGCTGTGATATGATAGTAGAGTCAACCAAACAAAGGAGGTGACATGTGTACTGCTCAGCGCTAGGAGAAGATGTAAATACAGAGACTATACTATCTGCTTTTGGAGAGGCTCCTCTAAAGCCAGAGCTTTTAGGTCTACTTAAAGCCACTATACGTTTACTAGATGGAGCTAAACCTGCCAATAAGGATCGTACAGAAGTGGCCACAACATTACTTATATCAATAAGTGCATACACTAATTTACTAAGTGCATTAGAGAGCCTAATGGAGATGGCGGAATACGAGGCTGTGGCATGATCACTACAGAATGGATCATGGTGATAATGATGTGGTGTCAGGTAGCTAATGACAGAACAGTTAATCGTAAGGCCGAGAAAGACTGTAGACAATATTTCTTGCAGTGTATAGCTAATACAGTACCCTTAGAAAGGCAGACTTGCTTCTACAGACCCAAACAAGACCCATTCAAAGAGGAGATAGTTAGATGAGCGATTACGAAGTAGCTAAGATCAGAGGGTTCGAGGGAGTTACGCCGGCCAGTGAGCCAACATACACCATGCCAATTGAGAAGTATGTTGAGCTAGCCACGTCACAGGTTAGCACTGGTGCCAAGAAGTTTGACACAGGAAAGACACCATATGACTTAGTGCCACTAGATTTACTGGACGGGGTGGCCCGAGTGTTTAAGGGTGGCGAGAATAAGTATGGCTTAGATAATTTTCGGTCTAATGGTGGGTTCGACCCTAGGCGACCTTTGGCGGCCATGATGAGACATGTAATGGAGATACAACGGTCCATAATTACTGGGGACCAAGAACGTATGGTGGACAAGGATTTTGGTGAGGCACACATTCATCATGCCATCTGCTCGGCACTTATTTTGGTGGACAGCCTTAGACAGCGAGGGTGGAAAGTATGAGTCAGACTTACACATTCAGTTCTAGTGAAGAGGCCAAAGAGTTTGCTGCCATACAGCGACTAGACGGCAAACTAGCTGAAATACAAGTGAGGGACGAACAATACGTAGTAGTAGTGTGGAGCGGGGAGGGTTCATGATCTACGACTTAACTGAGCACCAGGCAGCCATTGAGCGAGCTGCCAATAAGTTAATAGAGGCCTCAAAGAAACACGAGGTTATGTCTTGTCTAGTAATAAGATGTAGTAAAGAGGGTGGCTATAGCTATAGTTTCACTGGCAATAACATAAACGCCTATACTTGGATAGGTTTTTTGGAAGAGATGAAGCTAGAGTTCCTACAAATGATAGAGGGATGACATGGATATAATAGAGCAGTTCACTAAAGGGTTCGCGGCGGATGCAGCGACTAAGGCTGAGACAGAGAAAGACAAAAAGTTAGTATTACGTGGTGGTAGTGTCGGGTGTGTGCTAGGGAATGGCGAATCGTGTGGCAATAACCCACAGGAAGTATTGGCCAGATTTGTGGGATATGAACTACCAAAAGACGACACCGCACCATACTACTTTGCTGCCGGATTCGCTAACGAAGACATATGGCAGAATAACCTGCGCAAAGCTGGCCTGACTATACTTACGGACGCGGAAGAGAAGATCGAGGCGGAGATAGGTGGGTTCAAATTCACAGGTAGCCCAGATATCAGAATACTTGGTCCAGATGGCAAGGCTACTTTAGGGATTGAGCTTAAGGCAGTGTGTAGTGCGTCAACGGCTTCGGATGTATTCATACTGAACAAGCCAAAGTTAAAGCATGTAGCCCAAGCGGCCATATACTCATACTTCCTCAAGGTACCATATACGCTGGTGTATACTAACTACAGCAACTTCTACCCACATTCAAGTGTGGCGCGCAAAGAGAAAGTGTGGAAAGTGCCACCAGGTATCAAAGAGTTCCCGATTCAGATAGACGACAAAGGTACGGTATTGGTTAAGATAGGGCGCAAGTTCGTACCGACGATCATAACTATACCAGGTATACTTCAGTTCTATGAGGCCATAGGCGTCATGTACACCACTAAAAGACCAAACATCCTAAGACCACGCAACTTGGACATATTTGGCGAACCTGAAGACTTCAATGGGCGCGGGGAATTGGCCTACGACTCATTCCACAATAAGGTAGGATATGCCGAAAAGTGGCCTGAGTTTGTGACCAATCTTCGCAGGTCGTGTAAATTCTCTGGAGGAGAGACAGTTATATGAGTTTAAATTCTAGGATCAAAAAGAGCAAGCATTCCGGCATCTATGGCATCATTGCCGGCGAGCGCTTGTCCGGCAAGACCACCTTAGCCGGCACCTTGCCAGGTAAGACGCTTCTGTTACAGGCAGAACTACTGGAGACGGCCAGTGAGTCAGCCGAGCAGTTGGCCAAAGAACTTGGCAATTCGTTACAGACCATTGAGTTCTCAAGTCCTGGAGATTTGTTGGAGCTGCTTAAGGAGGCCGAAAAGTCTGATTATGACAATATCTATGTAGATGGACTGTCAGCCATCAGTGACATGATCAACAACTCTCGAGAAATACAGGCCATGCTGAAGAAGGACAATTGGGGAGCTTTCCGAGAGATTGGCTCTCAGTTGACAGAAGTACAGTTGGCATGTAAAACGTTCTCTATGGAGACTGGCAAGAATCTGTTTATGACCCTGGCACTTAGACCCAAACGTGACGCCAATGGCAATCATACTGACTTAGAGCCAGTAGTCAAAGGACAGGTGGCACTAGAGGCTATCAAAAAATTAGCGCCAGTGGTATTGGCAGTACGGACACAGACAGACGAGAATGGCAACATGTACCGAGAACTTCTTACAAAGAGTGACGGCGTATATCCAGCTCGCATAGACACTATTTTAGACCACAATAATCCAGGCAAGTTTAATGCCTCGGATACATCTAATCCAGAGCAAGCCGGACTGGCTGGTTTGCTCAACTTCTTGAAAGGAAAGTAATATGGCCGCAGAACAATTGACTTGGGCAGATTTTGGCAAAGGTATCTCTCGCAAAGTTGAAGCTAAGCCTACTACGTTCAACACTCCATTAGGCAATTACTTCACAGTAGGCAAGCATCAGGACATTCGCATTACAGCAGTAGTTCCGGCGCAAGGTAAGCAAGCACCATTCTTGAAGTTCCAGTTTGAGAATGACTATGGTGCCACTATTCGAGCCAACGTGTTTCTTACAGGGGAGAACAAGAAAGGTGAGGAAGACATCAATTACAAGTATAAGCAACTTCTCAGTTCTATTGTGCCCAATAATCCAGCACTGGCCTACGAGTTTCACGACTCGGCCATCAAAAATCCGGAAATATTTGCTGGGCTTGTTGGCTTAAGACTGTCAGTTGAGACTGATTTGGAGAATGACGGCTACTCCATCGTCACGGTGGGGGACGCGTATCAGATTCAAGATCAGCAGACCAAGAAACGGTGGGAAGGTACTGAGCTATTTAATAGCTTAGGTGAGGCGATCGATTGCGCCAAAGAGATGCAATTATCTCGAGCGCGCGTTCAGATCAAGAAATTCATGCGGGTCAGCCCTCAGTACGAAGGAACCAACAATGAAGCCCTACGCGCTGTTGTCACAAATGCGGCCTCCCCGGCCACAACCACAAATAAGGTTGGAGGGGCAGCTGTCCGCCGAGCTTCTATCTGAACTTGAACTATTGCCGATTGATGAGGCTATAGGAGTTGATTTTGAGACTTGGGGGTTGCAGCCATACCATCCAGATTTCAGATTACGCTCTATAGCCATACATAGTCGGCTGGTGAGCCTAGCTATAGATTTTGGTTCCGTTGATTACTCGTCATCTCAGCGGTCGGCCTTAATGGCCGGCCTCTGGGCCTTCTTATTGAAGCGAAGAGTAATTGCGCACAACTTCTGGTTTGAGGGAGCCATCATCTACAGGTTTGCAGGGGCATTGCCAGAACAATTCTCTTGTACCAGATTGCTGTATAAGACACTAGCTAGTGAGGGCTGGTTGGGACAGTCTTGGGGGCTAAAAGATGCCATGGTAGATATCTTAAATTGGCCAGTTAACAACGACGACTTGAACGAATGGCTAAAGACCAACAAGAAGTCTGCCGCCAATATGAGTGACGCTCCATGGGAGATCATAGGACCATATAACCAGCTTGATGCTGCCGCCACCTATGAGTTATGGTCGTACTTCTCTGGAGTAATCGAGGGTCACGAATGGCAAGAATACTTTGTAGGCTACATTCAGGAAGCCTATTCCGAATACAAGCAGCTTTTGACTAGTAATCATTATGGAATACCTGTGGATCAAGACGCCCTAGCGGCCTACAAAGTGACAACTACTAACGAGGCTCAGGAGTGTAAAGATGCGTTTCTTGGACATAAAGATGTTTGTACTCACATTACTAAGTTTAATGAAAACGTGGTGGCTCAATTGGCAGATACAGAACCGCCTAAACTTACTGCGGCGGGTAAAGTCTCAGCAAGATGGCAAACATGGGAGGCGAAAATGACAGAGTTTAGTAACACCAATCACTTTAATACTGACAGCTCCAAACATCTACAATGGCTACTATATGGCCAAATTAAGTTAGTGCCGCCAGATACTACTGAGGGGGGCGACCCTTCTGTAGACAAGACCTCACTAACCAGCCTTAGTGCAGAGTTTCCTCCTCTAAAAGAGTTGTTGCAATATCGCACTAAACGAGATGTACTTAAGTTTCTAACTTCGCTAGAGGCCAATATTATAGACGGCGTGTACAGACCTTCCTATAAGGTACCCGGCCCAGTAACTAGCAGACTAGCATGTGGAGCTGAGTGATGGATAAATATACATTTGGTACAGAATACATGGCGGTGCTATTTTTGTCAGAGATTGAAGAGGATGGCGATAGAGGACACATAGTGAAAGACGACGAAGGATATACTGTATACGTGGAGGTATCCGATGAAGATTGATGTGGAACTAATAGACCCAAGAGCTGTGTACCCCGTTTACGCCACTGAGGGAGCCGTAGGAGCTGACTTAGTGGCCACAGGTATAGAGTACAAGAAAGATCGTGGCATTATAGTCTATGACACCGGCATAGTGGTAGCCATACCAGAAGGTTATGAAGGACAGATTAGGGCCAGATCTAACTTAGTAGAGTCTTCATGGTATATGCCACATGGAGTAGGTACTATAGACCAGGACTATCGCGGCACTCTTAAGGTAGTGTACGCCCCTAGGTATAATGACAGGAATATCTATGATATATGGCTACCATATCAGCTGGGAGAGCGGTGCGCTCAGTTAGTAATAAGCCCTATAGTTAAGGGCGTATTCGAGACTAAGTCACTAGAACCCACTGCTAGACAAGACAAAGGGTTTGGCTCCACAGGTAAGGCCAAACTGAAACTTAAAATAACGTGAGGTAAGTATGATCAAGAGTCTTATGTTCTTAGGTACGTTGATTATGGTAGGTTGCAACACCACCCCATCTTCGCCAGAGTTCATGGTTAGTTGTCTGGCCTCCAACGGTATGCCTATGTATTTGGGCAAAGCTACTCATCTCAAACATGCCCAGAACAATACTGTGGAGTTTGAGGCCAAAGACGGGCCGCAGACAGGCATGACTCTAACTTTTGTTAATATCCCGTGCGTATTCGCTCCATTGCCAAAGGACTAAAATGGAACACATAGAGTATAAAGGCAAGCAGTTAGTATTAGTACATTTCACCCAAAAAGAGTTGGAGGCTTTGATTGCTTATAGCAAAGACCATAAAACAAACTTGGCAAGACTGTGTAGAGATACTACGCTTGACTTACTCTATACTTTGGGCTATCTGGAGGACGGACGCTCAAAATAGAGCATTGCGTAAGGATATAAAGAGAGGAGGAGGGAGTAAATAAATGGCATATGTAATGAAGTATTTCACGGAGAGAGAGTGGGGTTGTAAATGTGGGTGCGAAGAACAGCCACAAGACGCCATTAAGGAACTAGCTGATTTTGTGCGACATGATTGGGGTAAGCCTCTGTGCATAGCCAGCGGCAAAAGGTGCTCTGCCCACAACAAGAAGATAGGCGGGGCTCCTAAGTCAGCTCATGTAGAGGGGCTAGCCGTAGATCTGCGCCCTTTCGACATGGACCAGCTGACGGAGTTCCAGGAGTTCTGTATTAAGCACCTAGAGCAGTGGCAGTGTCGTATGGAAGACCCTAATGTAACGACTCAATGGGTACACTTGGATCTATATCCAGTTGGACCTAGTGGGCGTGTATTCAAACTGAGGTAGCCATGAAAGCCGAAATAGAGAATATACTAGTACTTGTATTGCACTATGGTGCTGTGTGCGAACTGGTTGCTGAGGCTACTATAGACGGGGACATGACTTCTGTATTGGCGTTGACTAAAGAGCGCGATAAAGTATACGACTCTATAAAGGCTTTAGTAGTAAAGGAGCTTTAGATGCGTAGGGTGGCAGGTTACTACAAAGACATGCACAGTTATTCGTGGATTATATACAAGATAGGTGACCTTAATGACGTAGAGCAGGGGCTACTAGAACTGTGGATTAGTCAGCATCGGTATGCGTACCTGCCACCCATTCAAGCTATAAAAGCCGTAGAAGAGGCCTGCTATAAAGGTGACTGGATAGCCATGAACGTGCTGTTCTTTAAGGAGCGTAAGTAGTATGTCAAGCCTTAATTTCCTCGCCTGTCCAAAAAAACCTGAGTTCATGAGACTGTTTCGAGCTCCACCAGAATGGAGCATACTACAGTTCGACTTGTCCAGCGTAGAGCCAAGGATTATTACTCAACTGTCACAAGATCGGACACTATTGTCCGTGTATGGCAAAGACGCTAACCCAGATGCAGATATATACCTGACCACAGGAGCAAAACTATCCCTATTCAAGGACAAGATCGCCAAGTACTACAGCCCAGATAACCCGACAAAAGAGGGCGTTAAGCTGGCCAAGACTCACTGCAATTCTGAGCGAAAGCGAAGTAAGACCATATTTCTAGGCTATATATATGGCATGAGAGCCGGCACTTTGGCCCAAAGAGAGGGTATGGAGTTCAGCGAGGCCGAATCGGTAATTGAAGACATGGACAAAGCTTACTCGGGCCTGGTCAGGCTAGGTCAGCAGCTAAAGATAGAATGGGCCAAGAACGGTGGATATGTCATTAATGCCAGAGGCGTACCTATGTGCGTAGATCGTAAGTATTTGAAAGATCTGCAGAGTAGGGTAGTTCAGTCATCTGGAGTAATGTTACTACGTAGGCTAACGCAAACTCTTATACCACACTTCTTGAAAGAAGAGAAGATAGAGTGGAGGCCTTTTATACCTAACTATCACGACGAAGCCTTACTACTTATTAGACCAGAGGCTCAAGTTGAAGCACATATAGCAGTGAACAAAGCGTTTGATTATCTGAACAGTGAGTTAAATTGGGATGTAGAAATCAAGCATGGCGGCATAGCGTTCGGTAACGATCTTAGTGTGAGGTGTGAAGTATGACTATATGGATTGAGATACGGCCTACAGTCAAACGACTAGGTCCGCCAGTATTTGTGCCAATAGACAAGGCCAAAGAATATCACGGATTCAGGTCTGTGTTTGGATTTAAGGATTTGGCGGCGGCCAAGTGTAAGCAAGAAGGCAGTACTGCTGGACTAACAGACGAGGATCTGTACTGCGACACGCTGTTCCTGGATTTTGACAATAATGAGGAGGCTGAGAACAAGGCCAGAGAGACTCTAGTGTCCAAGAAAGTCAAGTTCTCAGAATATACAACAGGTGGCCGAGGGAGGCATTTTCATGTCCCAATACGAGTACTTACTACTGGCGATATCACGTCCAACATCAAGGGATTTGTGCGAGATAACTTTCCTGGAGCCGATCTGTCTATTTACAAAACATCTGGAATCATTAGACTACCTGGAACGTACCACGACAAGCACCCTGGTAGACGTAAAGAACTTATACAGAATGTTCGGGGAGGGCTACTCGAAATCGGAACGCCTACAATCGACGTACCTATGCCCAAAGTGGTCCGAAAGGAGCCGTTAGACACTAACGAGGAGTTCATGTCTGCTTTATTTAGGCCAGTTAGAGAGGGTGGCCGCAACACCAAGATATTCATAATTGGCTGCTTGGCCAAAGAGAGCGGTCTGGCTTTCAATGAGGCACTAAACATAGCCCTAAAATACAATCTGTCTCAAGTGGTGCCGCCGTTGCCAGAGAATGAGATATGGGCCACCATAAGGAGTAGTTTCAATGTCCTTCGAGGATAAGTTCTCAGGTGCCGATAAGACGCTAGTACAAGCTATTCAGAAACATTCTAAGGAGCTGAAAGACGGCAAGATACTAGTCATTGACCCATCCTCTATCAATGTGGGGTATTGTTATGTGGAGCAACTCAAGATCAAGTCCAACGGTGTCCTTAAACTGGCCGCCAAAGATCCAATATCTAAACGACTGGCAAGTCTACTACAACTCGTATCCGAGCGGTGGCCTGACGTGGACGCCCTGGCAATTGAAAAAATCCGAGGCAACCGAGCCCACATATACTTGCTTTGGAGTGTGGGTGTTACGGTAGCAGGGGCCAAGTCTCCAGTATTGTTTGAGATTCCAGTGTCGGCCTGGAACAAGATGCGCGGTCCTACATACACTAAAAGTGACACGGCAGATGCTAGGATGATGGCCAAGTTCATCATAGGCTGTCTAGGAGGCGACTATGAGCAAGAAGAATAAAGAGTTCAGGGCTCCAAGCTCTATTATAAACTATGCACCAGTAGGATTTATTCTGCGCAAAGAGCAGATACAGGCCCTACTGGACATAGAGCAGCTATGGCCCAAGACTGACGTACTTTTGCTTAAGGCACGGGTAGGCAGTGGCAAGAGCGTTCTAAGTCAGACTGTAGCTAGATGGAACAACGCTTATGGCTGTAAGGTGGCTACAATAACTCCACAGGTATTCTTACAGAACCAGTATGAGAAGTCTTTCCCAGAAGTAGTTAATCTTAAGGGAGCCACTAGATATGAATGCGGCGAACACAAGGGCCTAAACTGTAGAGCGGTGAAGTCTACTATAGGCAAATGCTGTGGTGGATGCAACTACTCCAAAGCCGTAGACGCTGTGGATACTACTGGCAATGTGGTATGTAATTTCCATAGTTATATACAGCATTCGGCTCAGAAAGAAGTTCTGATCATCGATGAGGCACATAATACGTTCAAGTTCTTGCAGGAATTTCTGACCATCATATTTTGGAAGGACAAGCACAAGTTCCCTGATGAGACGCCTAGCTATGGCGAACTGGCCCTTTGGATAGAGAAGTTGATTGCCGGTGCTAAGCGATCTATGATCAAGGCCAGAAAAGATGCAGCCAAGGCCAAGGCTATCCTAGATAGTACTTCTGACATACAGGTCAAGCAAATGGCAATAGATGCTCTGGCAGATGCGGCCAAAATGATGCACGAGGCCAAGAGCGACAGCTATAGATTTGATCTGGCACTTAAGTCGATCATATCGTGTCCTGAGCCGATGTTTGTGGAGAGACTGATGCTGGAGCGGCGCGGCAGACAAGTAGAGTGTATACGTATGAGACCCAAGACAATGACAGGGTTGCCAAAAATACTGTGGCCAGAGTCTACGGTCAAAAAGATTATATTAATGTCAGGTACTATCAATGAACTAGATACCGACAAACTTGGCCTCTCAGACAAGAGGGTGGCGGTGCTTGAGGTACCTAACGTGATACCACCAGAAAATAGGGAGATTATACCTATAACTAACTGTAACTTGTCATATGCTTACCAGGACAAGAATCTAGGTAAATTGGCGGATACGATTAGGGCTATTATGGCCGAGCATCCAAATAGTAAGGGGGTGATACACACTACTTACGGATTGGCCGCTAAGTTATGGGGAGTACTAAATTCTCCAAGAGTCCTATACCATAGTAGTGACGACAGAGACATCAGACTGCGAGAGTTCCTAGAGACCAGTGAGCCTAGAGTGCTGATGGCATGTGGCATGTCGGAAGGTCTAGATTTGGCAGGGAGCACATACACTTGGCAGATAATAACCAAGATAATGTGGCCTAACAGGTCGGACAAGATGATAGACCACTTCTACCAAAAAGAGCCAGACTACGTGGCCTGGGAAGCCGTAAGGACTACGGTACAGCAGACAGGTAGGATATGCCGTGGCCCAACTGACAAGGGATGTACGTACATAATAGACTCTACTTTTGGCAACCCACTGACTAAGCAGAACGGCCTGTTTCAGTCGGCCAGCAAGTTCTTTGATGACGATCTTAAACGTGCTATAAACTGGCAAAAAGGTCAAGATATAGCCAAGAAACTACAGGAGAAGAAATATGGCTAAGAGGACTAGAAAGACTACCAAAAAGCAGATTCGCAATAAAGTATTAGTGCTGCCAGATATGCACGCTCCTTGGGCAGATATGGAGGCTATTGAGTTAGCCTACCGATGGGCCAAAAACCATCAGCCAGACCTAATTATTCAGATGGGCGACCTAATAGATGGCAAAGCCTGGTCTAGATGGCCAAAAGATCCAGATGACCCTAGTCCGCGTGAGGAGTATATTGAGGCCAAAAAACAGTTAGCCCAGATAGCCAAATGGTTTCCTAAAATGCACGTCTTGACAGGTAACCATGATACCCGCTGGATGAAGAAAGCATTCGAGGTTGGTATACCAAAAGAGTTAGTACGGACTCCACAGGAAGTACTAGGCGGAGCTGGATGGACATGGCATACAGAGGCTAGACGCCAAACCTTCATAGAGACTAAGCGAGGCAGAGTACTATTTATACACGGGGACGAGATGGGCGGGCCTGTACTGCAGAAGGCCATAAATTTAGGCTGCAACACGGTCCAAGGTCATACACACAAGGTGTCAATTGGCTATAAGCAGACTTTCGACAAGTTTGTGTTCGGCTTTGAATGCGGACACTTAATGGACACACAGAGTAAGGCAGCTGATTACTCTGCCAGCAATCCAGTACTATCTACTTGTGGATTTGGGGTAATTCAGTATGGGTTGCCCTTCTTTATACCAGCAGACGGGAGCAAAGACATATGACTAAGCATGTAGTAGAGTTCACGATACCAGACGATCAATACGATCTAGAGACATTCATGAATGGCCCTAAACTAGAGGGACTAATTCACCGCATTGAGCAGGAGGTCTTTAGACCGGCCAGAAAGCATGGGTACGGTAATTGGAATCTAGGTAAGGTAGTGGAGCAGTTAGACAAGTTGGTGGACATAGCGGCAGCCAACCCCAATCTGGCGGAGTTTGTGCCAAAAGACGAAAATGAGCAGCCCCTAGGAGCCACTCATCTGATTGGTATGCTTGAAGAATTGTACTATGACATTAAGGACGAGGAGCTTAACCAATGAACTTTCCGCTACTTTTCGCCCTGATGGGGGTATACTTCGCGGGACTAGCTTCTGGTATGTGGGCTACGGAGGTGAGATGGCAGAGGTCTATGCTCAGGAATGAGGCTCGGAGGTTTGAGGGCTGGAGGAGGCAAGTAACTGATACACATCGTAAGGAGAGAAAGCCTTCAGTGTCGTATCTTCGCCTAGTAGATCGGCCAAAAGCTCAGAGCACAGAAACGCCCTCGGAGCCGCCCAGAGATTCCGCTTCATAGTAGGTAGGCCGAACAGCTTTGTGCCCAAAATACGCAAAGCCCAGTAGGCGAATCCTCCTAAGTCATACTTCCTATTAGCATACTCATCCATCTTAGCTATTAGAGTATCTGGACTTATGTTAGTAGGCAATTCGGCCAATATAATCCTATCTACTAGAAACTTATTGACGGGATCTACTTGTAGGCCACCAAGATCTGAGTGCACTATGAGGTGACTATTACCAAACTCGATTTTAAGTCCGCAATGAGACATACGCTGACCCAGACCCCAAGAGATCATTTGTCCGATCGTACTAGGACTTATTGTAAACACCGCAGTAACTTTCGTCATATATAGCCTCCCTAAAGTGTGTCTGACCTAGGAATCTCTAGAAAGTCTTCTACCATGTTTACATATTTCAGTAAACGAGCGTCTGTTATAAATATAGCATCTTTTTTATCGTCAGTTATGGTTTTAGACTTACTTATTGCCTCATATAATGACCCTACAGATAGAGCCTCTATTATCTCTTTCGTATTCTCTCTCACTTGACCTGTCATTCCTAATTCGGTTATACCTAGTAAGACATTCTCTTTACTAAACTCCCTTATTACATACCAACCAAAATCTATAGATTCTTCTACTGCGGCAGTAACGGTAAGATCTATAGAATTAGCCCTCTTATATCTCTCATACTGATCTCTAGTCATTAATGTGTACCCAGCAGCATATAGACTGGCCGCCTCCTCATCACTTCTTACTGCTTGTTCTATCCAAGGGAAAGATAGAGCTACGCCAGGGAGTCTGTACTCTTCTGGGCACATGGCATATGTCTTAAACGCTATTATATCTTGCATTAGTATTCTCTTACTAGTATTACTGATCCGGCTTGAACAGTAACCTGATTACCGTTAACTTCCGACCTAAATTGTGGTACTACGGTTCCGCTAGTACTGCACACAAACAGACCCTCATACTTGGCAATATAATCAACATTAGCAGCTTGCACACCAGTAGAGGTGACGACATCGCCGAAACTAGTTATATGCCCCGAAAACATAGCGCTAGCTCCATCATTAGCTACCTGAGTTTGTGTTATTACAGACAAGGCCCCTGCAGCGGATGTATTACCTAATGACAAGGCAATACCAGTGGTAGTAGCGGCGGTTCTGTACAGTACATAGGCTTCAATTTTGTAAGTAAATCCAGAAGTGACTGAGAATTGCAATTCAGATATATTAGTTAATACAGCGCTAGACGTTGTAACTAACGGATTCACACTTTTTAAAGCTTGTACCCCTGCCGATGCAGGATTGCCTATCGTACTAGCATTAGTGATCTGGCCTTGAGCATTTACAGTTAGTATTGGTATAACTGCAGCAGAGCCGTAAGTACCTGCAGTTACTCCAGTATTTGCGATGTCAATAGTGCGATTAGTAGTGATATTGCCGCCGCCGCTAAGCCCAGTACCAGCAGTAATAGAAACTGCAGAGTGATCGACATGCTGATTAGCAACATAGTTTTGAAGCGTGTCATGGTTTACTCCGGAAGGTAATATATCTGCCGTAATAGTGTTACCGGCGTCATTATAAGTAAAATTTATAGAGGGAGAGTCTGCTAGTGCATTGCCGACTGCATCTTGAGCTTGCTCGTCTGTGTACTGAGTGATAGTTGAGGCTATAGTCAGCGTATTAGCTACATCATTATAGGTAGAGGTTATTCCAGCACCCGCCACTACTAGAGCGGCTACCTTGTCGTCTACCGCCTCGGAAAAGTCCGATACAGCGCCACTAGTGAGGCTTATGGGAGTATTACCGGCGTTGGTAATTCTGCCTTGCGCGTCAATAGTTACAGTAGGCACAGCAGCAGCCGTACCATACACCCCAGCAACTACAGTAGTATTGGCCAGGTTTAGCGTCCTAGAAGTAGTGATATCGCCGCCGCCAGATAGTCCAGTGCCAGCTGAGATAGAGACAGTCGAGTGATCTATGTGTTTATTGGCCACAAAGTTCTGTAGAGCATCGTGGTTTACCCCGCCTGGGAGTACCACAGCAGATATAGTATTGCCAGCGTCGCTATAGGTAAAGTCTACAGAGGCAGTATCCGTCAAAGTGGCCCCAACAGCGTCCTGAGCAGCCTCGGCGAAGTCCGACACTGCGGCAGATGTAACAGAGATGGCTGTATTGGCAGCTGAAGTTATTCGCCCTTGGGCATCCACTGTAACCGACGCCACAGAAGAGGAAGTACCATAACTTCCGGGAGTAACTGTAGTATTGGCCAAATTCAAGGTGCGCGAAGTAGTAATGTCTCCGCCACCGCTCAGTCCCGTTCCTGCTGTAATACTGACACTAGAATGATCAATATGCTGATTAGCCACGTAGTTCTGTAGGGCATTATGATTAACCCCGCCAGCAGCGACAGTGGCAGTAAGAGTATTCGATACATCGTTATAGTTCCATGTCACAGAGGCCGAGTTAGTGACCAAGCCAGCCACTATGTCCTGCACGTCTTCTTGGGTAAGTCCAGTTGCTATCGTGTACACAATCCCAGTATCATCTATGTACTTGAGGGCCGTACCTTCTACATATAGTTTTATGTACCCACTAGACGGAGTGGCAGGAGTGCTGGCTTCTTTCTTGAATGTAGCTATACCCATGATAATTCCTAACTAAATAATATTAATTCGCCATCTATGATTAACTGTCCGGCATCTAACAGAGATATACTAAAAAACGTGACCATCTGTTGGTCAACAGGAATTAGGATAGTCTTACTCTCTATGTATCTGTAACTAAAATTGTCAGGCGTTACGGACCCAGTCTGGGCTTGAATTATGGCCCCACGAACATCCGTAGCCGTGATAGTAGTACCAGTATTGTCAAAGTACACGCGATCTGCGTCTAGTGGCAGCTCAGTCTGTACGTCATTTTCTACACCATCAGTCTCTACTGACAGCACCTTATATCTAGCCATATGTCTCCCTATGATGGGAATTAGAATACTACTGCAGGGAGAAGACGAGGGAGCCGAAGCCCCCCTCCTTATCGGCGTATACCAGCAAAGCTTTAGAGCCCGCTAAGAATAAACTTAACTAGCTCCGTAACCCGTTGATATCATCAAGCATTTTTCTTAACAAACTCGATACGCACGAGCAAGTCGGTACTGTTTTTGGCAATACCTACACGCCATACATGTGAGCCTGCACCAGAAGGCATAGTGGCACTTAGACCACTACCAGTCCAGTAGTAAGCAGCGCCGGCAGTAGCACTAGACAGCACGCCTGTAAGTACAGCTGAATCCTGGAGGACTCGGACAGTACCAGCAGCGGCAGTGTTAGCAATTGCCAAGCCAGCTACGCGCTCAGAGCCAGTAAGTGTCGAGTATTTGCGGACAGTATCATCAGCAGATATATAGACGGCATCCGCCTTGGCTACGCCACCTGTACCGACCGTGAAGGGTACAGAAGGAGTTGTGGCCCAGCTGAACGCATCTTCCACAGCTTGCTGAAGGTGTGTAGCGCTGGTGTAAGCAGTGACAGCAGAGTTGTCGAAACCGAGGATCTTGGCACCTTGATTAGCACCAGAGGCAGACAAGTCAGAAGCCTTGACAGCTCGGCTAGTTCCCATCTCAGAGGCAGGGTTAGCAAAGTCGATAGCAAGGTTGTTAGACCCGTCATCTTCTAAGCCTAAGCCAGCAAAATCAGAGACTTTGGCAGCTATGTTGTCGCTGAGGATTTGGATACCATCGCCAGCGTTGACGTTGAGGTCAGTGCCGCTGTAACTCAAGCCGTTACCAGCTCCGACAATTTGTGTACCAATGTCGGCGAAAGTAAGGGCAGTAGTTCCAACTACAATTGGGTTATTTGTGGTAAGAATATATACTTTATTGTCGTTTGCAGTACCTTCTTCAGCTACTACAATGTCCCCGGCCTTGATCTCACTAGCTTCGTCCCAGTCAGTAGCACGAGTCGCAGGAGTTGCAGCTCCGTTGAATACGTAGATACCGTTTTCGGCCTGAGTAGTTTGGTTCTTGGCCAAGAATCGGTCGCCGTTAGTAAGAGCTACACCGTCAATAGTGGCACCAGGAGCTGACAACGTAATGTTGGCAGTAGACGCTACTCGAGCGGAATAGACCTTGTTAAAGGCACTGAAGTTGATTAAGGAAGCATCAATTTTACCTGAAGCATTTGTCTGTATTAGCTTACCAGCGTCTCCAGCTCCAGTAGACGTGGTGATTGCCGCGTCCCCCTCAGCATAGTTGCCGTTGGTGTCTACATACAGGAATTTAGCATTTAAACCAGCCATGTATTACCCTTTATGTTCATTGTTAGCCCCTGAGTCGGCAGGGGGCTCACTCTTTGATTTCTCCGGTGGTGGGATCATATCCCCAGTTATCTGTAGTGATTTGGTACTTTGTAGCAATGCTATGGCGACATTTAATAGTTGCATTGTATGCGTTAGTCTCTGTGATAACCTTTTCTTGGACTTCCTGGGTCGCCTGCTCAATTTTTCTTACCTGTTCATCTAGTTTATGTAATAGTATTTGTCTTTCTAGCTCTAATATCTTTCGTCGTTCTTGTGTAATCACTCGTTCGTACTGTTTGGCTTTGTAGTCAGCTTGCGTAGATTCCAGAGTGAAATAGTCGCGATCGTCCAGGAATCTAGCTTCTGTCGTGTTCTCTTCCATAATTCACCTCATTGATATAATAATGATTTAAGGTTATCAATGGCCTGACGTACACGGTGTACATCAGAACTAAGATATGCTATATTCAACTTCTTCCATATCTCCTCGCTGGAGTCGAAAGTAAACTGCAATTTGCCAGGGCCTTTTTTCTCATAGTTAGTAAGAGTTAACCCTTGCTCAACTAAGTAGGAAGCCAGCCATAAGTCTGTTGTATGATATTTCATCCTTGTATAACTTTCGTCAATGAGGGCATCAGAAACGCCGTTGTAGAAGTTATGGACATACCCATAGTCTGCAGGTGTCCGGTGGCCGGCTTGTAGGCAGTTAGTTTACCGTTAGTGCCAACAAATAAAGGCCGCCCGATAGGCATGCCAATAAGACCTGTTAAACGTCCGCTTACTAGCACTTCAGCGGTAGTCAACGTTGGTTTACTAATCACTACACCAAAACATAGGTTATTGTATACATTAGTAGATAGAGATTCCACCGAGCCGGCAGTGACTTCTGAAGGGATAACTAGGTCGCCTACCGCCACCGTAGCCGCGCATGTGAATACGTCTGCCACTTTCTCGGCAGTAGGCTGAGTAGGAGTGTCGCCTGCTACGCCAATCCAATCTAACTGTCCGGATAACGGATTGAATTTTAAAGGCATTTTAGCCCTCTAATAGTGTAATAGTTTAATTGTTAGCTATAAGGTGCGCTTGGCGTAATCTATCTGTGACTTGCCAGTGTCTAGGTATTTCACTTCCACTACGCCAGTAACAGAGTCGGGGCCGGACTTATTTTTGGCCGTGTAGACATATATCTCGGTGTAAGCATCTGGGTAAGTGGCAGTCACAGAATCAAAGAACGGAGGCAGGAGGCCCTGAAACGTCCTTTGTATGCGCCTATCCTCTGCTCCATCATAACTCATTTTTTGCCCTTACGTATGTGGTTGAGTAGTAAGTCTATTTTCTGTACCCATGGATCATTAGCGTTACCTTTAGTGGTGTCTAATCGATCTTTACGTTGCTTGAGTAGCCTGGCCTCTTCTGGATCTTCGGCCTTGCCTCCACTAGACCCTGAGCCACTGTCGCCAGATGCCGGTTCTTCTTGTATAGGCACCTGCTGTTTGTGGTGTAGACCTCTAGCATCATCTATCTCCACATCTGTCATTTTGTGCGCCACAGTGCTGTCGTCTTCACTATCGGCCACAGGAGTCTCGGAGCGGATGGTCTTGGTGGTCTTGCGGCCACGGGCGTCCTCGGCTTCCATATTGCTGTAAGATAGTATTTTCTTGATACCTTTTAGGGCGTGCAGTTTAGCTTGACTCTTTTCCATATTACACCACTGGGTTACGCGGCAATGTGCCGGCATCTTGTTCTAGGAAGGCTGTTTCGGCCTCGGCTTTAGTCTGTTCGTTCTCAGACATTTCTGGCCTAAACCTGTCGGGATACTTACTCTCTAAGTAACTCCTTATCTGGTTAGAACGACTATCTATTTGTTCGGATCTTATGGCCGGAGTAAGTAGGTCTGTCGCCGCGCCACCAACGCTACGCATCTGATTTAGTGTCCTGGCAACTTGCCCTCTATTAACCACTTTAGATCCTAAATTTAGAGCAGCACCTGCCGCCCTGCCAATGCTGCTTTGTCCGCCTGCGGCCTGAGCCACTCCGCCCGCTATGTCTGCAGCAGTATTTACACCTGTGGAGCCAGATAGTTGCCTAAGTCTACTGCCCATAATGTCCGCAACTCTAGCTCGTTCTAGTAAAGCATTGGCGTCCGTCGGGTCAAATCCTCCTGTAGTTAGTATGTCTGTGGCAGCTTGTTTACTTCTTTCAGAAGCAACCTGATCTCCTATGCCAGAGCCAGGTCGAATAGCCCTTCTCACCATACCTGCCGTCGATCCTGTGGTTAATGATCCAGGTACTTCAGAGCCAGATAGTTGGTATCTAAATTCACGTTGCCTAAGAGCATCGGCTTCTCTAGCTAATCTTAATCTAGCTATTGACTCTGTTATATTAGATTTTTGGCCAGTTAAATCAGCTATTTCTTTATCAGAAAGTTCTTGTTGAGCTTTTTTATTGGCTCGTAGCATATCTAATAACTGCTGCTCTCTTTGTATTGCTTCCATTGCAGGAAGTCCGGCATGTTCGGCAGCCAGTCTGGCCTCATTGGCTCCAGCGGCTATAGTAGATACTTCACCTGGAGTAACCATACCTTTATCGTGAGCGGGGTCATACTTAAGTATAGTAGTAGGCTGAGAACGTGTCCTACCATATGCGTCCAAATCAGACACTAGTTCCTGTGTGGTAGGGACAACCTCAAACATTTGTCTTTCTGTTGGAGTAAATTCAGTAGACGCCTGAGATTTAAGTTTATTCTCGATGTCTATTAGGTTACGCTCTGTTCTATTTTTACTAACTATAGGGACTTTGAATTTATCTTGCAATTCATCTCTCAGTTGATATAGATCGCGCATAGCTAAGGTACTTTTCGTTATCTCGTCATACTGAGGATGGCCCTGTAGTATTTGGTCCTCTGCCTCACGTAATATAGCATATGTCGCGCTTCCAGCCCTTCTATATGGTGCTTGTCCCATAGGTCCAGACAATAAATATCCTTGATTAACTAGCCTATCCTGAACAGCCTTAAAAGCTGCCTTAAACTCAGGATAAGAACTGGCGTAAGCTATACTATTTATCTCTTCAGTTGTTACAGCCTGTGGAAACTGTCTTTCTATCTCAAGAGCCGCTTTTATGGCCACCTTTTCGAGCTTTACCGGATCGTCCGGTAACTGTGCTATAGCTTCGTCTCGGACAGTAGCCAAAGCCTTTATATTAGAATTAATGTTATCAAATGTATCTAGTATTTTACGAGACATATCTTGGGTTTGCTCAGGACGTAAGGCTAGGGGATTAGGTACGGTTTCTTGGGCCGCTTGCTGGGCCGCCTGCTCGGCTTGCTGATTATAAAAGTCAAATGTTCCAATATGTTGGGCCTGTCTGGCCTCGGCTTCAGCTAATTGAGGATCAAACTGGCTTGATATGGCCTGCTTATTTTGATAAGCCTTATTTAAAGCAGTAGCGGCCTCTAGTTCCTGCTCTTTTAGTGGCAATAAGGCCTTATCTTTTTCTAGTATACTGGTAGCCACTGATTTTAGCTCAGAATTTACTGGAGCTAGTGTGCCAGCTCCTTCAGCCTTTTGTCCCTCTACTATATTAGTAATAGTACGCACTAATTGCTCTGGAAGTGCTTTGCTATAGTATTGAGGATTCTTTACGTAGGCTTCAAACATATCCCTAGGTATACCTGATACTGCCAGTGCCGCGTCTAGAGCAGTATTGCCTATCCCTTTGATTGCGGGTCCGGCTAATGCTCCTGCTCCACCTAAAGTAGTCTCTAAGGCGGTATCGGTTACACTAAATTCCTGTGCAGGGTTCATTTGACGCTGAGCTGTTTGTGCGGCAATATTAGATGTCCCCGCTAATCCAGCGCCCAAAGCCACCTGAGCTGGTATAGACGCTCCTGCAGGTGTAAGTGCCAGCGGAGCATACGCCACCCCTTTACCCAAGAAACTTGCTACAGGGGCCTCTGTCTCTATGTCTTTACGTGTACTTTGAAGAGCGGCTAGAGCGTCCTGACTACTCACACCCTCTGGCGCTAAAGCTCCTGCCAATCTTTCTGAAAGACCAAACGGTAAGTTAGCCATAGCGGATGCGGCTATATTAGACGTAAATGGCAGATATTTTTCGCCAAAGCTTTTTTCTGGAACTTCAGTAGTATTGGTCTCGTTAAACTCTGTGTCTAAATCAACAGCAGAATTAAACTCGGCATCCAAATCTGCAGCATTATTGAAATCATCGTCTAGATTAGACATTATTTAACCTTCTCATATTTAGTAGGGTCTGCTAGGAATTTAGTCGCCTGGTCTACTGGGAGAGTTTTCTCGACTCCAGAACTGATCTGGCGTATACGAACAGTGGCTGGCGAGGATTGTGTAGAAGTAGTTTGTACACTTACAGGCATAGAACCTTTAGCCCCTGTAATATATTCAGTAGTTGCCCCAGGTGTCAACTTTAGAGCCTGTCCTCTACCTTCAAATTTAGCTAGAGCTTTTGCTTGACCATCTTCTATAGATTTTTCGAATGCGGTCATAATACCCTCAAAGGCCTGCTTATTTTCAGAAGTAAACCCTTCTGCAGCTATCTTGGTATTAAAGAACTGCGATAATTGATCCATATAAGCCTTAGACCCAGCATAAGCCTCTCTATCTTGGTTAGACAAAGCTCCTACCTCCCCAGATAATCTGGCCATAACAGTCTTTGCTGCTTCTATACTTTGAGGGGTATTTTCTATCAGTAAGGTCTTGAGTGTCTCAGTCTGTGCGGCTCGATCCCTAAGTTTTTCTGTCTGTTTATCGTAGGCATTTCCTAATCTTTCTAATATTCTATGCTCATCCTGAGACTTAGGTTTTCCTACTTGTTCAGTCTGCGCTTTGGTTCTGTCTATTAACGCTTTTTTATACTCATCGTCTAATGGATTAGTTGGCTTAGTATTAGCTGCCATAGACCCAACACCAGGCATGCGCGGAATGTAAGGACTCTTGAGCTTAGCCTTCAACCCCTCGTATAGAGCCTGTTTCTTGGCCTGGTAGTCCTCGTCGGAAGGTGTGCCAAACTTAGTAGCGCTAGTACCAGCCATGAGAGCCGCCGCTTGCGACATCTCATTGAGCATGTTAGTGTCAGCTACTTGCTTGTCTCTGGCCCCTGCCAGGTTCTGAACTTGGGAGTTATATTCACTGATATACCCAGGTACTTTTTCGGCATGTTTCTGCTGTATCTCTAAAGCAGCCTGTGGATATAATACGGCGGCCTTCTGGTGTGCTAATTGTAAAGTAGTAGGATCGTTAGCATTTCTAACTTGATCTAATAGATCATATAGATCCTGTGCCTTACTACGCTCTTCCTCGCCGACAGTTGGGTCTTGAAGTAATTCACTCATAAGTGCTATCCTTACGTTATTCCTGAGTAGTACTTTTTAGTATTCTCGTCCCATAAGGCTGTTTGGTCAGACGGAGTAGATACTGGAGCCGTTAGACTTGCACCTTGAGCCGGAGAGTTCTGTGGTCCATTAGTCTGTGGCCCAGTGTTCCTAAAAGCAGAAGCCGTAGCGTCAGCCATACCTTTGTAGAAGTTGGCAGCATTCTGGCCTACTTGGCCCTCTAAGCCAGCTTTAGCTCCAGTGACACCGGCCTGGGCTCCAAATTTCTGCATCTGTGCCCCGAACTGTTTCCACGGCTCATTGGCATTATACTCCATTTGAGTATTAGCGATGCCTGTGTTCTGTGCCGCCACATTCTGAGTGTTGCGGGCTATATCCATCCTAGCGTTACCACGAGCGTTATAGCCGCCTTGTAGTAGGCTAGTATTGAACCTGTTCACTTCATCTGCCGCTTGTGCTCTAGCCATAGCTTCATTAGTGTCGGCTGTCTGTAGGCCACTACCTAATTGGCCTGCACTCATAATGGCCTGTAGGGCTCTTTGTCTAGCATTGGCAGCTGTTTGCAGACCAGCGAACCTTCCTTGATTGGCAGCATTTTGTTGAGACAGCATGCGCGATAGAGCTTCTTGGCCCCCGCCAGCAACTCCGCGCCGTTGGAATGATTCTTGTAGAGCCGCTTGTCGGGCCGCATCTGCACTATTGGCATCAGTGGTAGCTTGCTCATAGGCCAATTGATCTTCGACCGTCATGCCGCCCTGAGCACCTTCTTGTTGCAGTCTGGTTAGGGCCTGCAGCTGAGCATTGCGTCCGGCACGGTCTACTTTCATCTCTGCCAGCGCGCTGGGGCCTTGTTGGGCTACCTTGAACATCTCGTCGGGGTTAAGTGAGGCCATAGTGTCATCAATCTGCTTAAATTGCAGAGGGTTGACCGGAGGTATGCCAATTTGAGCCAACTGACGATTGAGTTCTTCCATCATTTGCTGTTGGTTTTTGATGGCGCGGGACTGCTCTTTATTACCTCTGATACCGGCATATATCTGAGCAGCTGCTCCTATTGGATTACCTACCTGTGCTGCTAGTGAACCTAAATCCATAATTTACCTCTTTATTTTCTATTTAGAGTAGTAGTTCTTTTTGCCACTAGAGTAAGAAGTTTTCTTAGGTGCTGGCGCTGGGGCAGCAGGGGCAGTGGCAATAAGCGCTGGCTCAGGAGGAAGAGCTCTATTAGTAGTAGCCATAATAAACCCAGGAGCACCATCTCTATTAGCATCGTCTGGTTGTCTATAATAACCAGCATTCCTTTTAATATACTCTGCTAGACCTTTTTTATACCCTTCTTGATCAAAGGAGGCTTGTTGTTGAGTATCGCCTTTTCTATTAATAAGTGCCTGATCAGTCCAATCTGCTTTTCCTAGACCGCCAGCTGACAGTAAAGAATCTAATGCTGCCTGCTTGCGTAGTAGTTCTGGCGAGGCTGCTCCCACCACGGCTTGAGTACCTGCAGTATAGTAATTTTTACCATAAGTCCTGTTAAACTCATCCATATATTGACTTATGTTAGCGTCGGTAGTCTTAGGAGTGAAAGTGAATCCATCGCCAGAGGACGCGGCTAGATCTTGGGTCCATTGTCTGGCTGCATTAGGATCACTAAGTAAATATTGGGAATGCTCGTCTTTATTACCTACTGCTCGTTTACTAACCCTAGACCTGGCCGATTCGTCTAGTAACTTATTCTGACTATCAGCTATATTAGCTTTAAGGGCATCCATTCTATCAGTGAAGTCTTTCTTACCTTGGGCTATTTTCTCCGCCGCAGCCTTACTGTTTGCAGCTAGAGTAGCAGCATTAGCCTGAGCGTCTTGAGCAGCCTTTTGGAATGTCTGTTGGGCATTCGGGTCTCTTTGTACACCAAACGCTGTCAGATTACGTATGCCGCCTCTTACTCCGCCATTAATGCCAGATAATGCTTGGTTAATATTGCCTGCTGCCAGCGCCGAGGTAGCTCCTACGGCTTGGCCTGCGGACTGATACTGACCAGCCGTACTGTTAGCCAACTCGTTCTCGTAGGTAGTAGTATCATAAGTCTTACCTAAATCTTTCACTGCTCCACTAGTATCGCCAGCTAAGTCTACAGTAGTATTACCGATGCTAGCCACTTCCGGCCCTTTTACTGTCGTATCTACTTTACCCACAGCATTGCTAGCCAAATTAGAGGCTATATTTTCTATGCCCTTTTTGTTGGCTTTGAGGTAGGTACTTAAGTCAGTAAAGCCACCGCCAGCTTGTTTTGGTGCCGCTGTGGCCTGCGGAGCCGCGCCTCCTGCTGCCGGAGCTGATGGAGCCAATGGCTGCTCAGTAGGCTGACTAGCCACGTCTTTCTTTTTGCCCTGTGCGTTGTAAATTACTGCCATGTTAGCCTGCTATTATTAGTAAGGTTAGCTGGTAAGTGTCTGAGCTATTTAGCCCGACGATTTGCTTGACGTTTATAGAAGAACTTCCGTCCCATTCCCATCTGACATACGGCGCTCCTGGTAAAGAAGCAGCCGGAGTTGTCGTGTTCTGGCAATTTATAACCCACACACCTACTGGTTTGCTGACACTTATAGAGAAACTAGGAGTGCTGGATAGCTTGACAGATAGGGACTTAATGTCGGCTCGGAAGTTTTCTGAGAACGTTAGGTTCTTGTTCAGCGCCGTCACTACTTGTTCGTTAAACGTGTTATACACATCCGCTACAGGAGTCAGGGTAGTTACGGAGTCTGCGTCTAGCCCTTCCATGGAAATCTCGGACTTTTCTGGCACAGATGCCATCGTTCGCTCCTTCTATTATACCATATTTATACACTACCTGTCAAGTCTTTTTTCACTAGCGCACAACTTTACTACTGATATTTCTGTACATAAGTTGTACACCAGCAATCTCAAAGTTATTCCCGCTAGTTGCCTGCTCTATGTGTATAGACAGGAATGGGTCACGCTGCTTGTCCCTAGGTATATAGGTACGGTATCGCAAGGTAGTCTGCTCGCCGCCCCAAGGCACGTCGCCCCAAGCGAACAATCCCCAGCCCCCCACAGCCTGTCCTTGGAACGACACGGCATCAAAGTTAAGGGAGTTGCCGGAATTGAATGCCAGTATGAAGTTCTCCATACTCTTTCTGGTGATCAACATGGCCTCTGACCACTGCTTGAGTATACCAGGGTGGCCGGCTGATATAGGATTATACTCTATCTCCACATCGATAGCTTGGCGATACTTTATCGTCGGGTAGTTGAAGGACAGTGGCAGCACTATGTCATCAATTAATCTAATGACATACTGAGTAGAGGGACCGTGTCCTACAATGTTATTCTCTAGAGCAACACTAGCCACTTTAGTGTAAATAAAAGATTCACCTTGAGTATAGTGAGCCTTATGCTGACCTGTGCCTTGGTCAGTTATGTCTATCTCTAGGCCGCCATTAGTAGCCGATACCTTGAAATTGTCAGCGTCTACTACTATAGCATAGTACTCAGTATACGGTACTAGAGGGGCCGGTAAAGTACCAGCTGTGCTAAATTTTATCTTAGTGTTATTGACAAGACCGTGACCTAATATGTACATGGAATTAGTGGCCGGAGTGACAGACGCAGCCGGTATGTATTTATTATTGACATAGCCATACCTATACACCATGTCTCCGACTTTGGGCCAAGTGGTACTAGGACTAGCAGATTTGGTATACAGAACCGATCCTTCTACATCCATGCTAGTAACGCTGAACTCCAAGTCCTCACCAGTAATGTCTAGGTCGTTGAAGTTCTTACGTTCTCTAGTAATATGATCACTGTCGGCTATTAGTAGTTTGTCATTCGCTCCTATGTACCCAGCAGTAGCGTCCAAATCAAAAGTAGTCCAGGTAGAGGTAGCAGTATTAAATACATAGGCCAGGTCGGCTTTGTTCGCTGCACTTTCGCTACTACTGCGCAAGAATAATAGATACTTACGGTCAGACTCATAAGGTATGCCAAAAGTAAGACTCGTAATGTCATCTTCTACTTCCCCTCGGATTCGTAGTAAGTCCCCCTCTATTGGCCGAGACACTATCTCTACGGTTTTGGACGATATTCTGCCAATACCCTGGTCGAACAGGGCATACACTTGGTTGCTTAGGGAGACAGCGCTGTCAGGGGCCAATAGCCTGGTAGTATTATCTAGTAGTACTGGTGAGAACGAGTTGGTGTCGGTACCTACTATGGCGTAAATAGCTTTGTCTGTCATCACAACTAACTGGCTCTTAAGCGGTATTAGGCGCTTGATTACGTCGTCCGTGGAGCCAATGTCAAAATAATTGGCAACAGGTACAGCTTCTGGCTCCTGCAGTTTGGAATAATAGATTCTATTAGTGAAAGTGTCATTAGACGAGGCATACGCTGTGTTGTGTGCCAGCGGCGGACTGAATGTCGAGGCAGATCTAGTAGTAGGAGAAGTGTATACTATCTTTACAGTGAAGTTAGAAGCAGCTCCAAAGTCAGTCTCTATAATCTTAATCTTTCCGGGTGGATCATTGGCTTGAACATCGTACAGGGCATAAAACGGTTCGGCTTCCGTGGAACTATCCGCGTTAATAACAGACACTAGATTCTTAGCTGTAGTCTCTACCGCCACAAACGGATTAGAATCCGCATTTATCTCAAACTGTCTCGTACCTGCATTGTATCCACCAGCCACTGAAGCCTTAGCAGTGTATGTTACACTAGTGACTCCATAAGAGATTACCACCTGGTCATCTGGCTTGAGTCCTACATCTGAATCAACAGATATAAGCGTCAGAGTGTAGTTGTAAGTCTGCTGCGTATTTCCATAGAACATGTGGTTTTGGTAGAAGGCCAAGTCTACGCATTGTGGCGGCTGATAGTTAGAAGACGCAATACCTTCTTGTGTGGCGTTCGTATATAGAGCCGCGCCGGACAGTAACTCGTCGGGGGTAACATCCAGAGCTTCAGTATAGTCTATGTAACCAGTGGTTATCATGCCACTAGTGAGTGTGATTTCTGCGCACAGGTTCATCTCGTCACCTGGCTCAATTGGCTGCGACGTAGCTGTATTGGCAGTAGCTGCACTTTTAGTACGGTATATACGACAGAAGTAGTCGGCTGTATTTATGCGCTTAGGGACGTATATTCTAAATTGCACGTCTTTGATTAGCTTATTGGAGTTCTGAACGGTCTGTGGGGCTGAGGGCGCTCCTAGCAATAAGTTATTATTGGCATCTTTGCGTCCCCACACTACCCTGTATGCTACTTGGTGGAAGGCATAATCCATACGATAGGCTATGTATGTGCCTACATTGGCGGAGGTCAAATCTATAGCTGCTCCTCCACTAGTTAGAGACACTTGAAATTGCGTTGTACTAGCGTTTACTATATAGTAGTCCGTACCGATAGCTAATGGAGTAGGTAAAGATCCAGTGGTTATCTCAAATCTTATTATGTCGTTGTCAATAAATGGAGATAGAGTTAGATTATGAAAATGATCATTACCCGGATTAATATTTACCTTGGTCTCATCTAAAGCCAATTGAACCCCAGTAGAGTTTCTTCCTTTAACTGCCGTACCTTGTCCGCTATCAAATTGAGTGTCGAACCCTACAGCTGGAGGAATGCCTGCGTCAAATAGCGTAGGAGTAGCGGTAATACTATCAATCTTTTGTACACCCTGCGCAGTAGTAAAGTACAAGTTCTTATTAGCTTGGGCAAACTTAACTGATACTGCGTCTGATGGCTTACTGACGCCGGTTAATGACCACGATACGTTAGGAGTCTGGCTGTCTATTACGCCAGTCATGGCTCTAAGAGCATTATTAAACGCGTCATGAGCTATGGCCAAGCCTTTATAAGTAGTGAAACTCTTGAGCATATTGGAGCTATGTAGACCAGTGGGAGTAAAGACCAGCTTCTCGAGTCCGCGCCTAGGCGACACGATACCATCCTTGTCTATCACCACATTTCGGGCAATAGCCATAGAGCCCGCAGGAGCTGTGTCCTCGGAGAAGGTATTAGAGAATGTATATAGCCCTTCGGCCTTCAGTATCAATTGCTCTAATTGAGCCATAATACGTCTCACTTAATAGTATGTTTAATCACTTCGGCAGTATCACATTCAGGGTCTTTGGCGGCCTCTTTCACGGACATCACTTTCTCTGTAGCCTTGGCCCCTATATAGGCACCTAATATTACTGGCAAAGTAGTCAGTACAGCGGTCTCTGTCCCTGGTCGCAAGAACGCCAATGTCAGTGATCCGGCTATACATATTATGGTCAGTATGAACGACCTATTAGACGCGAAATCCATCAGTAACCTCTTGAGGTAGTCACTATTTTGTTATAGTATGGCACCACTTTCTTAGACTCACCAACGACCCTAGGGGTAATCAGACTGAGCGCATTTGCTTCCATCTTCTCCAGTTTGGCCGAGGCAGAGTTCTTGGCTTCTGTGTCACCTAAAGCGTCCAGTACTTGCACAGCTGTCAGTTGAGCCAAATAGCTAAAAAACTCGACTGGTATTTGTGGCACTGGGCTAGTATTGTCTGTACAGACCCAATCGCCCACAGCTAGTCTGTCCGACACTGTATCGACAGAGAATGAGGTGCCAGAAGGAGTGCTAGTAATAGTGGACAGGGACAGTGTATCGAATCCTGGCAGGGCGCGAATAAAATCTACACTAGCTCCGTTGCTCCAACCATTCTGTAGAGCAGACACGGTCACAGTATTGCCAGAAATAGAGGTGACTTTAGAGGCTCCAGTGGTCTTGATTAGGGCTCCTGGGCGCACATGAAAGTACACGCGCAGATTACCTGCTATAGAGCCCAGCACGCATATCTGGTTGCCCTGCAAATAGAAGCCAGAGGCCACACCAGCATTATTGATAGATGGCAGATCCTCTATATCAAACCTTACTAAATTAGCCTCTTGGCCGCTAGCCACTTGCGACACTTCGCGCACGGCCAGTCCTATAGCCCGGTCCGGGATGTCCACTTTAGGCGACGCTTGGCCAGCCACGGCATAATCTTTGTAGGTAACATAGAACTCTTCGCGCGTGGACAGTACCAATGGCACGATTGTGTCATACAGTTCATTAGTCGCCATATTCAAGATGTCGTCGTCTTTGAAGGTAATCTGAGACGTAGGTATAAATGCTTTTTGCTTTATGGACTTAAGCAAATCATCAGTAGTGTAGGCCATACTTAACCTCTATTAATAAGATCCTGCGATGTTGGCCGGCTCATCTGCCACTTCGTCCGCGCCTTCCTCACATTCGCACGGAGCCTTGCCGCATTCCTTACATTTGGCCTTACGTCCAGCCATATCCTGGCCCTCGGACTTGCGCAAAGCAATGATAATACCACCTAATGCTGATTTTTTTGGTTCCATTTTCATGTTAAAACTCCACCCTTGCGCCTAATGTTATTGTTTTATTGGTACTATATCCTACTTCAGCCCATACTGGCCCCACTAGGCGAGTTCCGGCTGACACTGAAAAATCTTTGGACAATGGTTCTCTGATCGGTAGTAACTTGGTAATACTGACAGAATACTTAGTAGGGGCGGGCTTAGTCTCGCTCTTGTGTGCCACCTCTGCTTGCTTGTCTGTCACAGATTCGCTGCGGTCTATGGTCTCTGTCTTTACTGTACCATTAGGTAGGCGTATGGTCCTAGTTACTATGTTGCGCTTAACTACCTCTTTTTCTACCACTTTCTCTTTGTACTCGATCTTTGTCTCGGGCGCTCTGAAGTGCCACACTACGGCCATTCCTAGTACGTAGCACACTAGACCTACTATTGCGTGAACTTTGAACTTGCCCATAGTATAGTTATCCATAGTGTAAAATTGAAATCCATACCTGAATGGAATTTGACTGGTGTATAAGGATTTCCAGTATATTCATGCAAGTCCCGCTCTGGCAGCCAAGCCGGTCCCCTTTCCCGAGTAGTAGGCAAATGAGTATCTGGCCAGAAAGTTGTCTGTCGTAGAATACCTATACATTCTGCAGGTCCGGCGGCTAGGGCCGCAAATAGCGGGTTCATGTAATTACGTTTATATAGACACTCTAAAGTTTTCTTATTTAGTTTGGTTAATTTACCTACACATACAGATCTTAGTGCTATGTGTAGAGCCTTTAAGTGTCCTTGATAGCCAGAGGCGTGTCTATTGTCGGCTGCCGGCACAAATCGCCATATTCCTGGACCTTTGTGGAGAATGCGTCGGCGCAGTATCCTAGCTGTGGCGTACAGGCCAGGAGTAGGTATAACCCTACTAAGACCTATTGCTCCTACCCACTTACCCATCACTACCTTGTTCATTTGGCGCAGTACGGAGTCTATTAGGGCCAAATCGTTGCGAGCAAAGGCTAGCCACATTACACCTAGAAGCATATCTCTAGATATGGAAGACTTGCTGTGGTCAGGACAGCAGGGAGCTTGGTCTAAGGGCCGTCTGTGCCACTGCTGGCCATCATAGGCTTTCCATATGTCTACTTCCATACCAGCACATGCTGCCAAACAAGTGAACAGCAGTGAGTCGCACTCATCGCTATGAATGAATCCATGCTCGTCTTGTTGTCTGGTTACTAGGCGCAGGTACAGGGCGGCTTTACTCTTTACATCTATAACACTCAAGAGTTTCATGTATTACTTCCTGGTTTTATTGCTCTTTTTATCTGATGGTTTAGATAATTCTTCTTTTAGCTCATTGCCTATACTTTCCCAGTCTATTTCTGCCGACTCTGCTTTTGAAAAGGCTTCTTGTGTATGTCTGGTTGATTTCTTCTCGTGCAGTTCCCAAGTTATATCCACTCCTGTTTTCTGACCTAACCTTAATAGCGCGCGACGTAGTTTACCTATCTCTGTCTCTAAAGAGGCTATGGCTATATGATCGCCTGTAGTGTCCTTTGGTACTATAGCTTGTATCACAGGTTCCTTTGTAGCCTCTGAATCTTTTTTAATCTGAGATATTCCCTCTTCTAATGAGTTTATTCTAGTCGTAATAGCCTCGATTCGTTTATGTAGGTTATTCCTTAGATCCGGAGCTTTCTCTAGCCCTAATTTAACTTCTTCCACTCTATGTTCTACAAGTCCTATACGCTCATCACGTCTGTTGAAGGACTCCTTTAGGTTTTTCCTAAATACATCCAGATGCGCTTTTATTTTACTGTCCGGGCTTCCTCCGCCTAGAGATTTTATACGAGCCTCTATCTCTTCTAACCTAGAATCCATCATCATGACCATATCTACTGCATCTCTAAGCTTTTTGTACTCGCTAAACACAAATTTTACTGCCGACACTACTAGTGGAGAAGCTAGTCCTAGAGATGTCAGTACACTGGTTAATATGGTTTCTAAGCTAGATAGATTGTCTATCATACGGATCTCCAGATACGTTCATCAGTCATGACACTAGCTCCTTATGCGATGCGGACGGCGTATCCGCCAATGTTAACGTTGCCGCTAGCGCCTACAGTGTTAGCCTTAGCGTAAAGGGCTTGGGTAGACGCAACGTCAATAACAAATGGCATAATTGG
>JACCDO011357932.1_pt1 | contig 56261 bp, 55 predicted proteins | sample 7446101 | NCBI WGS metagenome assembly JACCDO01 (sample SAMN15323440, study PRJNA562643) | freshwater metagenome | isolation source: river surface water | place: USA:Blue River Watershed | collected 2017-08-16 | reverse complement strand
CACGTGCCGGATCTGATACAATTTGGGTTGATTATGCCACTCAATCAGCAGTTTCTAAGGAAGTTACTGCTGATACTACTATTACTTTTGTATCTGATGGTGTCAATAAATGGATTGTAATGTAATTAAATAAAAATGCATTCAGTTAAACACAGGATGCATTCTGTTGAATTTTTAATTTAATTTAATAAATTCATATATAAAATAATTTAAATTAAAACCTGAATAAAACAGGAATGGCCTCTATTTTAAAAAGAAAAAAGAAAAAATAATTTGTTGATTATATGTATCAATATATAATAAACAGACATATAATTGGAGAAATAATAAAATGCCTGAAACTACATTGATACTTTCTGCTGGTTCAATAATTGGACTCTTTACTTTTTTTTATACATTTAATAAAGATACTAGTCAACAAGCCGCCAAAATGAGTAATTTAGAAACTAGATTAGGTCATTTAGAAACTGAAAATAATATGATTCGTCAAGATCTAGGACAAATGAAGAATGACATACATGAAGTCAAAGTTTGTTTAGGTAAAATCGATACAAAATTATCAACTATTATTACGACATCTAGAGATTAAAGGAAAATAAAAAATGAATAAAAAATGGTACGAATTTTGGAAATCTGAGAAACATGAATCAATATTACCACAAACTGAATTGGTTATTGAAGATGAAATAATTGAAAAAACTAGTGGACATATATTATATGATTTACAAAAAGAAGCGCATAGTTATTCAATCAATCCATCTGACATTTCGAATATTGAAATGTTATCATCAGTGGGTCCATTAAATAATTTATATTATGTTGAACATACAGGTGAAAATCGTTTAACAAACGAGACATTAAAAAATTTATCTAGACACCCAATTATCAGTTCAATAATTCAAACACGTGTCAATCAAGCTGCTGAATTTGCTCAATTTAGTCCTGATGAAGATCTAGGTTTTAGGATTGTACTTAGAGATAGTGAAGAAGAACCATCTGATTCTGATAAAGAAAAAATTAAAGAAATAACTAAATTTATTGAAAATTGTGGTTATGAAACTATTGATTTTGAACTAACATTTGAAAGTTTTATTAGACAAATTATAAGAGATTCTTTAATTTACGACCAATGTTGTTTTGAAGTAGTTAGAAATCGTGCTGACCAAATTACAGGTTTTTTACCAGTTGATGCTGCAACAATTAAACGTTCAAAATTGACAAAAGAAGAAGTAATGGCTGGTCGACGTAACCCTGATAGTATTTCATTTTTACAAGTTATTGATAATAAAATAGTTGCGCAATTTAAACAAAAAGATTTATGTTTTGGAATTAGAAGACCTAGAACAGATGTCAATGCTAAAAAAATGGGATTTCCTGAATTAGAAGAATTAGTTGCAACAATGAATAATTTACAAAGTGCTGAAATATTTAATGCTGGTAATTTTAATAATGGCATTTCAGCCAATGGAATTATTGCAGTTAAATCAAAAATGGACCCTAAATTATTTAGAACATTTAGACGTGAATTTTATCAATTACTTACTGGTGTCAATAATGCTAAACGTACTCCTTTAATTCAATTAGACCCTGAAGCGAATGAAGAAATTAGTTCAATCAACCTTTCTACATCTAATCGTGAAATGGAATATAATGCCTGGATTAGTTATTTAATTAAAACATCATGTTCAGTTTTTCAAATGGACCCAAGCGAAATCGGGTTTGTGTATGGGAGTGAAGGACAAGGTTCTTCTTTAATTCAGGCCGATCCGGCAACTCGAGTAATTATGGGTAAAGAAAAAGGATTAAGACCATTGATACGTTCATTACAAGCCTGGTTAAATAAATATATTATTTGGCAATTAGACGATAGATTCAAAATTGAGTTTATTGGATTAGATAGTTTATCAGTTAAAGATAAAATTATGATTGATGAACATAAAATGAAATATATGACTTTAAATGAAATTAGAGCTACTCATGACTTAAATGCTATTGAAAATGGTGATTATATTGCTGATTATTATGGTGATGCTTTAAAATTATCACAATTATCATTACCTGTTGAAAAAAAAATTGAAGATAATAATATTATTAAAAATTATTGTTGCAATGATTGTTTAGAAGATGAAGATGATTCTGACATACAAAAAGCTGAAAATTATTATATTGCACCTGATGAAGTAGCTGCCGAAGCTCAAAAAGCATTAGATTGGAAAGAAAAATATGGTTCTGAATGTGGTACACAAGTAGGATGGAAAAGAGCTAGACAATTAGCTAATAAGGAAAGAATTTCTGAAACAACAATTAGACGTATGTATAGTTTTTTTAGTCGTCATTCTGGTAATGAGGTTGTGAATCCTAAATTTAAAAACGAACCATGGAAAGATTGTGGGAAAATTATGGACCTCGCATGGGGCGGAAGATCTGGTCATGAATGGTCTAAAATGATGGTTGAAAAGTTTAAAAAAGAAAAAGAACAAAAATAATATACTTATCCTATAAGCGGTGCAGTAAGAAAAAGAGAGATAAATATGACAGACATCATTACGATAAAATACAAAAATAAAACCTTATCCTATAAGCGGTGCAGTAACACTGAATTAGAAAATCAAAAAAAATTAAATCAAAATGAATTAGATAAGATTCAAGAAAATATTGATTTATGGACTTCTTTATACTCAAAATCAGATGCATACAATAATTAAAATAAACCTTATCCTATAAGCGGGCCAGTAACATGACAACATTTTCAGAATTATTAAAAAAAGCACGTGAACAGTCAGATCTTGAGTATAATATAAATCACCAGATTACACCAGATTTAATTTTAACTAAAAATAATATAAATACTAATAAAGTAATAGAAGATGTAATAGAGATAAAACCAGATACATCTAATGAAATATTTAAATTAAATGAAAACAATAAAATAAATAAAAAAATAAATTTAGCAGCAAAGATTATAATTATTAGTAAAGAAGCATTAGACTTATCTAAAAAATTAAGAGGTGGTTCTAATAGTTGTAAGAGATTAGCTAAAAGTATAGTTGATGGTAAAATAAATAAATTACAATTAGAAAAAGCAATGAAAATAATTGATACAACTAAAACAATGCATATAAATTATAAATTGTGTGGTGGAAGTGCTATGAGACAATTATCAAATTATATTTATTTTGGCATGTCAATAGAATCTGCATTACATATGGAATATATAGAAAAGGATTAAAAATGAATAAATTAGATGTATTTGCTCAATGGACACCATTCAGTCTTGATTTAAGTAAATCAGATGATGGTAAAAAAGTTTATCAGATTGAAGGAATTGCTTCAACTGAAAATATGGATACTGCAGGTGAAATTATTTTACAAGATGGATTAGATTGGACATATGCATTAAAAAATGGTGCATTTAATTATGACCATTCAAATACACCTGAAAATATTTTAGGAGCACCTACTGAAATTGCTAAAACATATGTTGAAGGTAAAAAAGCAACAATTATTAAAGGTGTTTTATATGCCACAAAACAAATAGTACAAAATTTAATTGAAAATGTTAAAGCTATGAAAGCTGCAGGTGGTGTCAGACAATTAGGATTTAGTATTGAAGGACAAGTAATTGCTCGTGACCCAAAAAATCCTAAAATTATTACTAAAGCCAAAGTTTTAAATTGTGCAATAACACATACTCCTTGTAATACTGATGCTGTTGTCAATATGGTTAAAAACGTTTTAGCACAAGAAACATTAGAAAAATATGAAATGATTTCGAAACCTTATAAAAATCAAATTGCAATAAGACTTCAAGATCCAACTAAATATTCATATTTTAGAAGAGTTGATGTACCTGAAACACATCATTGGGCAAAACAATATGGAAAAGGTAATGTTTCATATATATATGGAATGAATAAAAAAACGGGTAATTTAGAAATACAAGCAGTTCGTATTACTGTTGATTCACCTAATCAATATTCATTACAAGAAATAAAAGATTATATAAAATCACGTGGATTATCAATAATTAAAATAGAAATGCCTCAAGATTATAAAAAAGGAATAAAAATGAAAGCAAAGTATAAAAAAGAATATGCTATTGAACCTGAAGAAATGCAAGATGATAGTATGAATGAAGAATCTGATGATAGTATGAATGAAGATTCAGATGAAAGTATGGAAAGAGAATATTCAGATTTACATACATCACAACATTATGCAGATTTATTAGCACAATATGCAATTCAAATGCAAAAATTATTAAAGGTTTTACCTAAAGATTTTGATTTACCAGAATGGGTGCAAGCAAAATTAGTAATTGCGACAGATTATATTCATAATTCTTATCATTATTTAGAACATGAAATTCAAGAGCAATTAGATGTAATGCAACAAGGATGGAAACAATATGAAAAAGGATTAGAAACTGAAATGCAATCACAAACAGTAGATCCGATGAAGTTTGATGATGGTGATGATTATAAAACAAATGATAAACCATATGGTTCAGTTAAAATCGAAAAAGAAGAAGAAGGTTCAATTGCACCAATCGTTCCTCAGTCTTTAGAAGGTAAAAAAGAATATAAGCCAAATAGTTCAGCAATTTTAGCATCAGTTGATTATAATTTATCATCAGATGAATTAAAAATGTTGATAAATAAATTGGTAAATGATTATCCTGAATTATCAAATGATAAAATAATTGCACTTATTGCAAAAATTATGGATAAATAATATATAATATTGTAAAATTATTTATAAAATTCAATATGAAATTATATATAATATAAGAGAAACACAAAAATATAAAAATATTAAAAAAAACAAATTGATTTAATACTTATATATTAAAGCAGATGCTCACAAAAAAGTAGCACTCAAAAGATTAAAAAAACTATTTGATAAATATATTTATTAGATACGTTTTAATCACATTGAGATTAAAGCTGAAATAGAAAATAAATAGAAACTTATAAAAGGAGTTAAAATGTCTGAAGTCAATAATGAAAGAGTTGAGCAAATACTCACTCAGATTCAACAGAAATTAGAGACTGAAGCTAAGACTTCCGAAATAATTGCTAAATCTGCTGATGATTTGGTTGCAGCACAAACTGAAAAATATAATAGTTTAGTTAAAGCTGTAGAAAACATTGGTAGTACATTAGATAATTTAACGGATAAATTAAATGTTTTAGCTACAGCTTTTGCATCACTTAATATTCCTACTGCAACCGAAATAGAAAAAGCTATTACAGTTAAAGCAGAAGAAATAAATAAGAATGTCAATGACAAACTTGAAACAATTGAAAAGAATATTGTTTCTGAAAATGAAGAACTAGCTAAAAAAGTAGAAGTTCTTGAAAAGCAACCTATTATTAAGAGTGTAATTGAAATTGAAGATACTGTCGTAAAAAGTGTAGAAGTTGTTGAAACTCCTAAAGACTTTATCAACAAAGCTCTTAATGAATTGCAAACAACTCGCGATGATAATAGACGTCGCAATCTTTTTAGAGCCATTACATTAGTCGAAAGTGGCGCTACCTTATCTCAAGCAAAAGAAATATTAAAATAATAAGGAGAAAATAATTATGTCATACTTACCAGAAATCAATAGTGATGTTACTGTCAATGAACTCACTCGTCTTAATGATTATATTCGTAAATCAGGTTCACAAGTTGGTTATCAAACACCTGCACAAATGGATGGTTCCATTAGTCCTATCGTTCCACAAAGCATTGAATCTACATTAGCATCAGCAACTTTTACCATGAAAGATCTTGCACTTTTCAAGATGCTTCCTAAAGTTCAAGTTAGTAATACTCTACATGAATATGCAGTAATTAAAGAACATGGCCTTGATTTTGACCCATTCATCGCTGAAGGTGGTGGTTCTTCTTCTGATTTTGGCGCTACCTCTACTTCTTATGAAAGAAAAAGCGTTAAAATTAAATATATGGCAGAACGTCGTCAAATTTCCGATGTAGCGACTCTTGTTGGTGTAATTGGTCCTAATGCAAATGCTCTTGCTGAAGAAACTGAACGTGGTACCATGAGTCTTCTTCGTAAAGTTGAAGTTGAATGTTTCCATGGTGATGAAGATGTTAAAGCTAAAGGTTTTGATGGTCTTATCAAGCAAATTGAACGTACTGATGGTGCTCGTGATTTTGCTGCATTTGGCGGTAGACCTTTCAGCGCTAATCAAGAAGATGTTGGTGGTGCTGCTTTAACTGCTATTAAACTTCATGATGTATTAGGTGAATTACATAGTGCTCCTCGTTTTGGTAAACCAGATGCAATTTTTGTTGACCCTAAACAATATAGCAAATTGATTGCTGATTCTGCACAAAATGGTCGTCATGATGCAATGCTTCTTGTCAATAGTGGTGACCAAGGAGTTTTGACTTTAGGTGCTGGTCCTGTTCTTCATGTTATGGGTCCTATGGGTCCTGTTCCAGTTATTGCAGCACCATTCCTAAATCGTCAATCCGCACCTCCTTCAGTAGGTGCTGGTGATGCTTCTTTACGTCCTTCAGTACCAGTATTTAGCGCACAACCTTCTCAAACTGTTGCTGCTTCTTCTTTCGATGCTGATGGTACTGCCGCTGGTCATGATGGTGAAGTTCGTTATGTTGTTGTAGCTGTAAATGCTCATGGTTATAGCGCACCTGTTATTTCTGATGAAGTTGTAGTAAATGCAGATAATGGTGCAACTTTCCAATTAGCAGTTCCTGCAATTGCTGCTGATTATTATAGAGTTTATCGTACTGCATGTTTTGCTGCTGGTGCTGCTGCTGCTTTGAGTGATGCACAAGTACTTGCTAATGCTAAACTAATTGCTGAAGTACTTCCTTCTGAAATTCGTGCTGCTGCATTGGTTGATAATGGTCATGAAAGAATTGGAACTGGTCGTGTATTGGTTGCTTCTATGGACCAAGGCACAATGGAATTTGCAAGACTCTTGGATTTCCTTCGTAGACCTCTTGCATCTACAGGTGCTGCTGTTCAATTTATGTTGATGTTATTTGGGTCACCTGTATGTAAGGTCCCAGGTAAGAATTATGTTCTCAGAAATGTGGCTAGATAATAATTTAATAAATTACATGAGAGATAGGCAGGATTCATTCTGTTAAATTTAAATTTAACTTATATATGAATTATTAAAAAACGGTTTTAGATTAAAATTAGAGCATTATAGAATATATTTTTAAAACATTAAGTTGTTTATTTTATGATAGTTTTTCTCTCTCCCTATCATAAATTTTAAGGCTTCAATAAGTAAAGACATCTAACGAGGAAAATATGGCATACACAATTTATGACGTTATCACACCTGAACTTTTAAAAAATACATTATTAGTAGGTGTAAGTTTAGTAGACCCTGGCACAGGATTACCTTTTCCAGATGAAATGTTTACTGAAGCAATTAAACAAGGAATTTCAGTTGTTGAAAGTGAATTAGGAATTAAATTAGCAGATTATCGAGTTAAAGATGAAAGACATGATGCATTTGCACAAAACAGAAGATCTTGGTGGGGTAGTCAATTAGATTTAAGACCTTTAAAAAGCGTAACTAAATTAAGTATCAGTTATGGTCAGTATCCTGAAACTAGTATTCCTTTAGATTGGGTAAATATAACATCTGAAGTAGGTGCAAGTGTGCATTTAATTCCTACAGCTTCAGTAATTGGAACTTTTAATTTTTCAAATACAATTCCTTTACTTATTGACCCTATTTCAAATTTTTCTTATCATGAAAGAGTGCCTGCCTATTTCAAATATGATTATAGAGCAGGCTTTAATTTTTTAGAAGGCCAAATTACAATTCCAGCAGGTCAAACGCAAAGTACAGAAATTGAATTATCTGAAAAATTTATTGATACACCATCATTTAAATTTGAAATAATTGATAATGGTGGTAATGCAAATATTACATCGGCAAAAGAATTTGATTTATCTAATAATTCATTTTTTGTAAGTATTCCTGAAGCAGGTGTAACTGATGTTATTATTTCATATAAATTACATACTTTACCTAATGCTATTGTAAAAGCAGTATTATATGTTGCAGGAATTTTACCATTAGATACAGCGGGTGATCTTCTAGCAGGTGCTGGGATTGGTCAATTTTCATTATCAGTTGATGGTTTAAGTCAAAATGTTGCAACAACTGCATCAGCAACAAGTGCAGGTTATGGTGCTCGAATTATAAGTTATCAAAAACAATTAGCTTCAACAATTTCTTCTTTAAGAAATAAATATTCAATGCCTAAAGTTGCTGTGTTTTAAGGAGAAATGAATCATGATTTTTCCAGTTCCTCAACAAAATTTAGTATTGACTAGGGCTGATTTTCGTATTGTTGAATTTAGAAAATTAGTACAACAAAAAGGATTAAGATTACAATGGGAACAAACTGTTGATTGTCCTTGCACAATAAAAACAAATAATAATTTTAAGTTAGATCTGGCAAATATTTCAGATGTAAGTGCTAAATTTGCTGGTCATAATCAAGCTTGTCCTGTATGTAATGGTAAAGGTTTAATTAGACATAGTTCTCAAGAAATTAAAGGAATTATTACTAATGCAACCGGTGATGAAAAAAATGATAAATCAGGCATTATAAAAAAAGATTATGTTAAAATAACATTGGAACCTGAACATTTACCTTCTTATGGTGATAAATTTACATTAAAAGATAGCGTAATTGTGTGGAAAGAAATAGTAAACATGCCAAATGTGTCTGATAGTATAGAATTACAATCGCAATTGGTTACTAGAAGTTTATTATTATCAACAGGAGTTAAAGATGTAAATATATTATATATTCATCGTAGTGATTCAAATGGTTTAGCCGTTTTAAATGGTGAAATCCCAGAAACTGATTATATAGTTGATTTAATTACTAATACTATTCAATTTACTAATCCTTTAACACGACCTGTTGCCGGATCTAGGTTAGTAATAGCATATTATACTAATCCAACATATATAGTTGATGAGTATCCTCATACAATTAGAGATACTTTTGTAAGAGCTAATAATATTGAAAATTTTTCACCAATGTTAGTTCAGGTTCAATGTCGTATGGAAATAGGTAAGGAGTAAAAAAATGCTAGACTTTCATTGTGTGCATACAATTAGTAATGGTGTTGATTATTATAAAACTAATATTTCAGCATTTAAAACATTATTTAATGATGTTTCAGAAGACTATGCAACAACATTATATGATAAATTAAATACATATAATATTAGTTTTAATAATGCACATGTTCAAACACATGAAAAGTATCCGTTGATTACAACAAAACTAACTGAAAGTAGTTCTGATAATATTCAAGTATTAAATAATAGAGGTTTTAATAATAATAAAGTATTATTGATGAATCAAAATGTTGAAATTTCCATTTTTTCACAAAACATAGAAGTTTTAAGAGTATTACATCGTATTATTCAAGCATCGATGTTAAATTTTAAGAAAAATTTTTTGGAAATCGGATACTTAAATATAGAATTTGTAAAATCAGCTGAATATATACAAAATAACGAGATTATTTCAGATACTATTGTAACATATGAAAGAAAATTGATTTATAATGCTCAAAAACAATTAGTAATTCAACCCATTGATGAAGTAGTATCAGAAGTATTTTGGGCGACAGTGCCTACAATCGTAGAAAAAATAAATTAAACAATAAGGAGTTTATAATGCCAAGTTCAATAAATATAAGAGGTAATACGTTTTTTGCCCCTTCAGTTGTTATTGATACAAAGAATGAATTAGTGGCACCTTCTGCATTGGAAAAATCATTAGCTATTTTTGGTGAATTTTTTCAATTAGAAAAAGGTGTTGTTTATACATTTGATAAATCAAGCGGTTTAACAATTGAAGAAATGTTTCCACAAATCGATAAAATTCGTAATTATGAAAAAATTTGGAAGAATCCTATTAAGGATTATGATGGGCAAGCACAAAAATTATCATTTATAAATTGTGCTGAAACAGCACAAGCATCAACAACTATTGACACCGCAGTTGGTGCATTAGATGGTGCTATTTTTGGTGCACGTTATTGGGGTCGTGATGGTAATCGAGTACAAATTCGTTTAGAAACACCATCAACACCTACTAGTGATGCACAAGGAATTGGTTTATCTGCAACAGGTGAAAAGTTTTATAGAATCTATATTAAAGCACCTGGTTTTAATGAAGGTAGAGCAATTAAAAGATCTTACGGTTATGCTAATCAATTAAAACTAACATATACTGATTTAAGTGGTGGTGCAAGAACATGTGCCATTTCTTGTTTAGATGGTGTTTTAAGTCTATCAGTTCAAGGACAAACTACTGAAACTTTTAATTTAGATGATTATTTAACAAATGATGATTTGAAACTAGCTATTGAAGCTTATGGCTCTGAACATAATGTACAATTTACAGTTCAAGTACAAGGTTGGGATGTGCAACCTAAATATTTAGATGAATTTGCATCTGAAGTATTAGATTCAGGTGATAATAAATTATTCCATGGTCATGCATATGCTCTAATTTCAGGTTTACAAGGTGAAGTTACATTGCCTATTGAATTAGATGATTATGTTAGTAGTCGTTATCGTTTATTAGAAGGTGCATCAGATGATGCAGCAGGTGCTAATCCTACATTTTTAACATTAAGTGGTGGTGCACAATCTGACATTACAAATCTAGATTATCAAGAAGTATTAAGTGATAGTGAAATTAAAATTAAAAAATTTACCACTATTGCATGTGAAAGTACTAGTGCAACTGTTCATGGTTATATTAAGAATTTTGTTGAAGATAGAGATTTAAATCAATTAGAAACTAATGCATATGTTCCATGTGGAACCGGCGCTGAAGATTATGATGAGATCTGGGCAACATATGTATTACCTAATCAATCAAATCGTTTAACTGTTATTGCACAAGCAATTACTTCTTATGTCAATTGGAGAGGTGTCTCTATTCCTGGTTCAGTCGCAACTGCAGCATTTTATGCAATGTGTATGCAAGGTGCTTTACCTATAGCAGAACCTATTACTAGAAAACAACCTAATTTTGAAAATACAATTCAAGGTTGGAATAGAGAATTTGATAAGCATAATTTAGTTAGAAAAGGAATTTTTGCATTTGCTTTAGATGAGACTGATAATATTGCTTGTATTCGTAGCATTACAACATATTTAAAGGATAATTTAGCACAAAATGTAGAAATTTCAGCCAGAGAAAGTATTGATGCCTCAAATAGAGACATTCGAATGTTCTTAACTGCAGAATTAGGTTCAAAAATATTATCATCATCAAAAGATAAATTAAAAGGTTTAACAGGACAACGTTTAAGATTCCAAGTAGATAATGGAATTATAAAAGGATTTAAAGTTACAGCTGTAAATATTATTGATGATACTGCATTTATTGAATATGATGTGCAAATTGTTAAATCCTTAAACTTTATAAAAATTACCAACACAATACGTGAAAATGTATAAGGAGAGATAAAATGGCAAATACTCAAGTAAATGTGATTTCAGGTGCAAAAGCACTTATAAAAATTGAAGGAAAAATTATTGGTTATGCAACAGGAATTAGTATTACTGAAACCACAATCAATGGTCGTGTTGATAGTTTAGGTTTTATTGATACACGAGAAATTATTCCTATAGGAAGAACAGTCTCAGCTGTTGTCAATATGTTAAGAATATTCCCAACACAAGGTACAGGAATCTTTACTGACATTAGTAGAGATGTAGAAACAGATGAACTAGACATTGTCAATACACGTCGTTTTGCTGAACAAGATGCACAAGCTGCCACTGATAATGCAATATTACGTCCTACATTCAGTTTGTCTATTTTTGATACAACACCTGGATCTGAGGGTGATACTGAAATGTATCGATTAGAAGGTTGTCGTATTGCACAACATAATATTGTAGTTGATAGAGGCAGTTTAATGGGTGTTCAATGCACCATTGAAGCTAGAAATCTTGTTAGGGCTAGTAGTTTTGCAGGTGTTAGTGCAAATTCAGATGGTGAATAAACTATAATATTTCATCAGACCTATCTGGTTTTATCTCTATTTAATCTTTAATAATATTATTATAGAATTTATATAAAATAATTTTCGAATCAACCTGTGTTATCCTGTGATAACACAGGTTTTTTTATTTCAGCTAATAATTTATAAATTATTTAAAATTTATAATTACGCTTTGTTTATTTTTATATTGTATTTTAATTTAAATAAATTTTTTATTTTTTTTTAATAATTTGCTATTTATAGTATATAATTAGAAAATAAAACCATTTAACGGAGAGAATTTATAATGGATTTAGTATCATTACAAAAGAAAATTAAAAATAACGAAGAAGAAACACCTTCTTTAAAACAAACTGCTAAAAATGCAGAAAGTGAAATTAAAAAATCTATTATTGAAAAAGAAGATAAACCTGAATTTGCTAAAAGAATTGAAAGTTTTAAAGTCAGTTATTTTTTTGATGAAGGTGAAAAAACTATTACATTACAAAGTAGAATCATGGATTATGAACAAAGACTAAAATATGATAGAGTTTTAGCTGAATTATCTGCAGGTTTAGTATTTGATAATATTCCAATTGAAACTAAAAATCGTTATATTATTTTATCACGTGCAGTTTGTCAACTAATCGACCCTCCAGAATGGTTTTTAAAAGCTTTAGGTGAAGATCTAGAGTTATGTTATAGTATTGGAGGGAGGCTGATTGACCATGAGACCCGATTTTTTCGATACACTAATAATCAGAATGCAGAATATTCGTCAAAGCCCAGGTTTTCCATTAGTTAAAAACAATATGACAGGTTCTTTACCAGTAAATGACCCTGAATATATTACATGTTGGGAAAACTTAGAATATTCCATTTTAAAACTCGAAGATGAACAATTTAATTTATTACTAACTAGTAATAAATCAATTAAAAACAATGACAAAAAATCAAAGAAAATAATAAATACAATGAAAGATTCAGATACAAATCAAAATAAATCTTTAATCAAACCTAAAATTGAAAATGATTTTATTTCAGAAATGGAAAAAATGTTTGAAAAAGGAGATTCTGATTCAATTATCGAAGTATTAAAATCTTATGAAAATAAATAAATAATGGAGAATTAAATATGGCTAACCCTTTTCCAACAAGTAATCCTATTGAAGATGCACTAGCTGCATTTAATCCTACAGGTGGTTTAAAATTACCTAATTTCAATCCTAATAATAATTTTGGTGGTACAAATACACAAGCAACTAGTTCAGGTTCACCATTTCAAATGCCTTCTCAAGCTGCTAAAGCTTCTGCAACTTTTGGAGGTGGCCAATTTGGTTTAGGTGCTTTAGGTAATAGTTTAAATAATGTTTCAACAGCTTTAAATAATGCAGCAAATAAATTAAGTACTGCTGCTGATAAACTTATTGCAGTTGCAACTACATTAGGTAAAGGTGGTGGCGGTGTTGGTGGTACAGTAGGAACATCAGGTGCACGACAAGGAGTAGGAGGTGGTGGATCTGGAGGATTTAGTTTAGCACCACTTCAACAAGCAGGTAATTTTGCTAATTATGCTATGGACCAATATTATGGTTATCAAATGGCAGGAATCAATGCACAAAACAATATTGGTTTATTTCAACAAGGTCGTCAAGGAATTGGTTCATTTTATCGACAAAACGAATTACAAAGAAGTATTGGTCAAGAAGGTAGAACACAAGGAATTACTACAGGTTTAGGATTTGGTGCATTAGCAGCAGGTGGCGCAGCAATTGCATTAGCACCATTTACGGGTGGTTTAAGTTTAGCAGCAGGTGCATTAGGTGTAGGAGCTATTGGTTATGGTGTAGGTTATAATTATGGAGAAAGTTCATTCGCAACACAAGCACAAAGAACTGCTTTTGGTACTACACAAACACAAATCAATCAAATGTCATCAGGTCAATATGCTGCATATAAATCAGACATACAATTATCAGCATTTAATCAACAATTATCACAAACAGGTGTTACTTCATTATCACAATTATTAAGAACAAAAGCTGAATTTGTTTCAGATAAAGAAAAAACACAATATGCAGAAGCTGCTGCAACAATTGATTTAAATCGTGAAATTTCACAAAATTATGCATCATTAGAAAAACAATCAATTCGTTTGACAGGACTGAGAGGTACTGCTGCTTCAACAGGTTTAGTAAAAGGTGACCAATTTTCAGTATATAGAACTAATTTAGGCATTGGTACTTCTGAAGCTATGGCATTAGAATCTTCAATTATTCAAGCTTCTGGGCGTAGAGGATTAAATGGTTTAGATGCTAGCACAATTACTGGTGCAGTGCAAGCAGGTTATGGAACATCTGAAATAGGTTTATCTTCTTCATTTTTAAGACAAGGTGGTGGTTTAAGAGGTTTAGGATTTGGTGCAGGAACTCTTTTAAGGCAAGCTAATGCTCAAAACTTAATAGGTGGTGCTGCACAAGAATATATGCAGGCGGCAGGAGGATTCTTTGGTGGATTTGCACAAAGAGGTGTTTCAGCATTTAATCAACAAGATGTTGGATCTTACAATGCATTTATCAATGTAGGAAGAAATATGGGATTAAGAAGTTTCGAAGGTGCATTAGGTTTCAGAAGAGCACAAGAAATTTCAGGTGCAACAACATCAGTAGCAGGACAAGTTGCAGGTAGATACGGCAATATTGGTAGGGATTTATTAGAAAGTTCTCAATATATTCAAGGTAAAACAGGTTTTGAAGCTTTTAAAGCATTACAAACAATGACACCTGAACAAATGCAACAATCAATGAAACAAATAACAGGTGGTAGTAAAGAATTACAACAATTAGCATATATGAACATGGGATTATCACCTGACGTTATCGATTTAATGACAACAAAAGATTTAAGTCAAATGACAGGAAATGAAAGAAAATTGGTTGAAAAAGGTTTTAAAGGAACAGGCGCTGCTGCAGGTAGTATAACAGAAACAATTGAAAAATCAAATCAAAATTTAATTGATACTTTAGATACAGTTTTAGCCAAAGACATAATAATTCAAGAAAATCAATTAAAACAACAATTATTGATGAATGCTAAATTAGAAGACATTAAAAAATTATTAGGTAAAGCTAAAGAAACAAATAAAGCTTTGGAACAAACAACACCCCAATCAGCACCAACTAAAGACCCATTAAATGTTAGTACTAAACCTAGTAATGTGAATCCTGGCAAAATATATTAAATAAATCATTATCCTATAAGCGGTGCAGTAAATATTTAATTCACCAGATCTTCTAGATTTAATTTTAAATTAAAAATAATATAAATTATTATAAAGATAATTTAAATTCAACCTAAGTAATCATAGATACATCTAATGAAATATTTAGTTATATAAAAACATATTAAAACAAAGGAAATTTTAAAAATGGCAAAAAGAAGTATCAATAGACCTCAGACTTCTACAATACAACCTAAAGATGATTTAGTTTTAGATTATGATGAGCAAGGTAGATTAGTTGAACAATATACAACTTTTGATGAATTGATGATAACATCAGGAGGATTAGTTAAACCTGCTGCACAACAAATGGCTGAAGTTGATAGAGACCCTTTACAAGGTTCAATTAAACAAAGTTTTGTAAAATATGATAAAAAAACTGATAAATTTATTGAAAATTATACACATGGTCCGGTAACAGAATTATTACGTTTAATATTAAAAAATTCAATACTTACAAAAAATGATACAAATATAAAACAAAATACATATGGAAATAATTTTTTAATCAATTATCATAGTCATTATTTTCCTATGCCAGTATCATTACAAGAATATGTGACATCATGTGAAATAACTAATTCAAAAAATTCACCTTATGAAAGTTGTAATTTAGAACTAACAATTACAGATTTAAGTTTAGCTAAAGCAATATTTGCAGGTGATGATGGGCATCCTCAACCAGGTGGATGGATTTTAATTCGTAATCGTTATTCTAAAGATGGACCTAATATAACTGAAGATCTTACCAATAGTATTAAAGGATTTAATATAAATTATGAATATGAAAGAAGGAATCAATGTCCAGCAATCTTTTTTGGTGTTGTATCAAATATAAATTGGAATATTGTGCCAGATGATACAGGTAACTTTTTATGTAAGATTACAGTTTTAGTAAATTCATTTATTCATAATTTAATTTATGGTGAATTTATTATTGCTGAGAATGGAACTAAAACACATATTGAAGATGTAGCAGGTGGTAGTTTGGAAGCATTAAAAAATGCTGATGCAGAAACTTTACAAGCACAAATTGATGCAAAAGTATTAAGAGCTAAAGGACAAATTGCAAAATTTGAAGGTTTACCATTTGTATTTAATCAATCAGATTGGCAAGCTTTTTTATCACAACAATTGGCATGGTTAGTAGGTGAAGGTTTATTTAATATTGATGTTAAAGTAAAAGATTTAGAATCTGAAGCCGGTTATAAAATTATACAAGAAAAAGCTAAATTGCCTATAGGTTATGTTTTATATAATATGATAAATAAATTATCTTATATGTATTTACCTACATCTTTATTGGCTGAACCGATGGATACTGAAGTATTTCGAGACATTTCAGAAAGATTATTTAATTCATATTCTTTTTCAACACAAGATGAATTTGGTGAAACATATTCAGAAATTGAATTATTGTTAAAAACATTTATTTTAAAAGGTGTTAAAGAAAAAGTAGATAAATCAGTGCTTTTATTATATATACAAGGTTTTATGGGATTATTAGGTTATGCGACTGGTGAAAATATAAACTTTGTAGATCCGAGAAATCCAAATTATCCTATTTTTGGTTATGAAGAATTAGATAATTTAAATGTAGCACAAAAAGAATTTGTAACTAGAACTAATAATTATGCAAACATTGTTTTTAGGCAAGAAGACCCAAATACATTACAAATTAGTCAAACTAGAGGTGTATTACAACCTACAAGAGATTTTCAGGCAACAGATGATTTAGCTAGATTAGAACAAGAGCTAATTGACATTATTGAAAAAAGTCCTTATGAAATTATTGCGCCTTTAAGATTAGGTGATGTATTACATGTTGCAACAACTAGAAATCATGTACCTTTTGACCATGAACTTTATCCTGCAATGCCGTGGCGTGAAATTAGAGATTTTGAATTGACTAAATTTACAAATGTATATTCAGGTTCACAAAATATATGGAGTTTACTTAAGGCTACATTTCAACCTGATGATGAAATTTTTGAACTTTATCCATGTTTAATTCCTATGACTGATTCTTTATATAAAATGCGTTCAGAAAAATCTATCAATGATGCACAAATTAAACAAATTGAAGATGAAATTTTAAATTTTGGTTATACAGGACCACTCAGATCTTCATTAAATGCCGGAAATAGATTATGGAATTTAATTGGTTGTATTCCTACAATTATTTATCGATTTAAACCTATGAATCCTAATCATATTATCAATAAAGAATATATAAATGATTACAATAGAAGATTATTAGAGGATAAAAAACTATTTAGAAAAAGACCTGACATGAAATGGAATCCCGTATCAGAAGGTCGTTTTAAAGATACTGAATATTATACTGAAGATCCGATTATTCAATCAAATACAACTAAAAATCAATCAGGTGTTGATGTAAAAAATGTAATAAATAGAAAACAATTCGTATCAGAATTTAGAGATAATAGCTATGGTAAACCTCATAAATTAAAATATTTTGCATATGATGAAAAAGGTAAATCAATTGATTTTTTTAGTGCACAAACAGATGTTGATGCAACTTTAAAAAGAGATTATTTTAAAACTAAGCAAGAAAAAGCAGCTGAACAATTTGGAGGTAATGCTAGTGGTGGTGAAACATGGGAAAATACGTATCCTCCTGGTAAAACATTAGATGGTTATCCTGACGTATATTTACCTTCTTATATAAATAATAATGAAATTCAACAAATTACATTTAATCAATCAGATGTTGCAAGAATCAATGCAACATATGTAAATGCTGAAAATACTAAGACCATGAATTCAGCTTTAAAATATTTTGTGATTAGTCCAGGATTAGTCGAAGCTGAAAGTACTTTAATGTATGGATTAAGAAAATATGAAAATACTTATCCTTTTATGAGAATAACAACATCTGAACAAGAAAATGTAAGAGAAAGTTTTGACAAAGCAATTGTTGATTTAATTAAATCAGGCAAAAAAACTGTTGAAGAATTATCTGCAGATGATACATTATTAGCTTTAGCAACACAAACACCTATCAATAGTAATTCAATTATACGTAGAACCTCAATTATGAATGAAAGATTATATATGATGATAGGTGATGACCAAAAATATTTTAATGGAACAGCTAGGATTATTGGAAACTTATTATCAGATGAAATTAAACCAGGAATGTGGGTTGAAATGTCTTTAGATAATAGTATTGATAAACCCGAATTGCGATTAAGAAATACTCAAACTGATAATCAATCAAATTTATTATTGGCATATGTTGATAGTTTAACAACAACATGGAGTGTTGACCAAGAAAATGGTTTGGTTGTAAATGAAACATTATTATCGTTTAGTCGTGGTTCATTTGGTAATTTAATGCCTAATTTTCCAACAATAAAATATTTTGGACAAAATCCTACTGAAATATTAAAACAATATGTAGAAACAGAATTGCCTAGATTAAATCCTATTAAAGTAGCAGAAGGTTCAACATTACAAGATTCAAGTTATAAACCTACATCAAAAACACTTAAATTAAAAAATAATCCTTTTGCTGAAATTATTGAAACAACACCTCCTCAAACATTAAAACCTGACCAATTAAAACAATTAGTTAGTGCTAATCTTAAAAAAGGTAAAATTACACAAACTGAAGCTGATGCATTATTAGTGCTAGATCCGCCTATTATTCCTGGTGATACATATGATAAACTTAAAGTAACATATGATACTTTAACAGATGAAGAAAAAGCTTTAATTAAATCTACAATAAAACAACAATTACCATAAAGACAGGAGAAAACAAATGATAATAACTAAAGGACATATTTCTAGACCAAATATAAATGATTTTCCAAAACCTGAAATTGTAAGAGGCATTATTGTAGATGTTACAGTTCGAAATTTTGATGGTGTAACTTTGTGTAAGGTAAAAGATGATTATGGTAATTTTTATGAAGACGTGCAAATTATTGTAAATTCATTATCATCGACAGATACAAAAATTAAATTATCTGTTAGAAAAGGTGATGATGTTGTTTTATTAAAAACATCAATTTCAGATCCGGTGTATATAATTGGTTCGATTTATAATGACCCTGATTCTAAAATAACAGATACTATTCAGGCATCAGGAAGAAATCAAGATAGAATAACTACATCAGCTTCAGATTATAGAATTGATAATGGCGGAAATACTTTAAATTTAACTGATGGTTATGGATTTATATTTGATACAAATAATGGTTTTAGATTTCAAATGCCAACTGATGGAATATTCAGAATCTCATCAGGTGGTTTAGGTGATGATAATCCTACTAGTAATGCAGAATTATCTGATTTTTTATGTAATAAAGCTGAAGGTTATTTATCTCAAATGAATGATAAATTAAAACAAATGGAAGAAATACATAATAAAATACAATTATTATTTTCAGACATGCAAATAGCTTTTACTGCATTACAAACATTCGCATCTACACAAACTGGCGTATCGACTGGACCATTATTATTATTACAACCTGGTTTTTCAGCATTATTAGCTGCCATGGCAACAACAGTAACTAATGTAACATCAGGTAATACAGAATTAAGTACTGAATTATCAAACTATGCAAATTTACCATTAAAAACAAAGAGTGATGCGATAGTTCAATCAATCAATTGTGGAAATGGAAAAGTTGTATTACCAAAAGATAATTAAAAATAAATAAATAAATCTTTTCCTATAAGCGGTGCAGTAAATTACTTAAATCACCAGTTATCACCAGATTGATTGTAAATTTAAGTTTAATAAAACATATATAAATTCATATAGAATTAAAACGGGATAAAGCTAGATACAAAGGAATGAACATATGCTAATACATAAAACAATTAAAGGTCGTTATGAAAATGAAAAATTGCCTGGTGAAAGAAAATCAAAAGATAGTTTTATCAATAGTTGGACTAGTAATCTAACAACTAGTGGCGGTTTTTTGGCTGAATTAGTGAAAGTGCCAGCTAATTATTATTTGGAAATGCGTTATGGTGAAGAAATAATTGCAGTAACAACATTTCCATATGACCCTGAAACTGTCAATTATTCACGACCGAATCCAGTCAATTTAACATACACATTAGGTGGTGTAGTAAGACAAACAAATACAATTAGAAGACATAATATAACATTATCAGGTAGATCTGGTTTAGGATTCAGAACACATTACACAAGAACAGGTGCTTTACGTTATAGTGAAGGTGAAATAGTATTTCAAGAATTTGATGAATTTTTAAAACGATACATTGAAATTTGTGCAAATGAGTTTGGATTACCTAATTCAATTATGCAATCAAATTCAGAATTAAATTATTTTGATAAATCTCAATCAATTGGTAATCATAAAAATTCAATTTATTTATATTTAAGATGTCTAAAAGAAGATTTGCATTTAAAGGTTGAACCTATCAATTTTTCATGGAATAAAAATGTATCAACTCATAGACACGATTATGCATGGACATGTGATTTTATTGGTTATGATTACGTAAAACCTTATTCAAATGCTTTTTTTGATGTTTTAGATACAGTTGATAATACTGTAGCAGGTTTAGGTGGTGTTTTTGGTTTAGCGACAAATTTATTTACTAATATTTCAAATGATTATATTGGTCGTGTTAGAAAAACATTAAATAATGCAGTTGGACCAATAAATTCATTAAATGAAGCTTTAAGATCTGGCGGTAATATTGCTAATAATACATTAGGTTTAGTTGCAGACGTTTTTGATGTAGTAAAATCAGTTGAAACAATTGGTGATTCATTTGATGGTTTTAAAAATGCATGGGATGTAACTGAATGGGATAATCGTGTAGGACAAATATATAATGAATATTTTCCAGCAGCTTCAAATAATGGTGAAGCCAATTCACAAGCCCAAGTTGAAGGTGTAAATTTAGGATTAGCGACATTGGCTTCACCATTAGTAGGTGTATCAGATAGAGATGATGATGAAGCAGGTTTATTAAATATATTTTTAAATACAGTAAAAACAAGAAATGAGAATTTAAGAAGTTTAGTACCTAAAAGATTTTTTGAAAATCGAAGAGGTGAACAAAATGATGTAAATTTACAAATAATTTTAGGTGAATATTTATCAAATCCTAATAATTTAACATTATTATCAAAATTTGCATATATTCCTAATTCTAATGACATTTCAGAATATAAAGAAAATTTTAAAGAACATATATTACAAAAAGGTGAAGATTTAATTTCTTTAGCACAAAGATACACAGGCACTTCAACAACTTATCCAATTTTAATGAAAATCAATGGTTGGAGAGATGTTAGACGTGATGCAAATGGTGATTATCCTAAACCTGGTACAAAGGTTTTAGTTCCAAAAAACACAAATGAAATTACTAATCCTTTTGGTGATGCTTTAGACCCATATGGTGTAGATCTTGACTTAAATTTTGAAGGTGACATTTCATTTGAAAATAATGATTTAAAACTAATTAAAAATGTTGATAATGTGAAACAGCATATTAGAAATAAATTATTATTTAAACAAGGAGAAATTACTGGATTTGATAATTTTGGTTTACCTGAATTACCAACTGTTTCTAATACAGTTTTTGGTGCTGCAGTTTTACGTGAATCATTATTAGGTGATAGAAGAATAAAAGACGTATCAGAAATAGAAATTAGTTTTCAAGATGATACATTATTGATTGATTGTTTAGTCAATATTGTAGGAAATAATTCTTTTAAAATAAAGACAACAATTTAATCAAGTAATAAAAATATTTAATAATTATAAAGAAAAGGAATAATTTTAAAATGCCAATTTATACACCTAGAACAGCTAATCAGATTCAAAGAGAATTATTAGCTAAAATTATTGCTCGTACCGAAGTATCAGATGTAGCAGTCGGTTCAACATTATTTACAATATTAAATGCTGTTGCAATTGAAATTGCAAATGTCGAAAGTCGTTTAGGTAATATTAAAAAAGGTTATTCATTTGATAGAGCATCAGGTGCAGATTTAGATACACGTGTTGCAGAATTACCACCTGTTGGAATTAGTAGAAAAAAACAAACAAATGCTGCCGGTTCAGTTTTAAAAATTACTAGAACAGGTGATTTAACAAATTCATTGACAATTCCTGCAGGTTCTACTGTTCAAAATTCAGTAAATGGTTTAACATATGTTTTACCACAAGATGTTATAATTCCTGCAAATGAAAGTGAAATTTCTGAAGTTTATATTGTGTGTAATACTCCTGGCAAAATAGGAAATGTTTTTGAAAATACAATTACAATTGCAACACAAATGCCAGCCGCAGTTTCTGCTGTCAATAATACAATTGCAATAGGAAATGGTTTAGATGCTGAAAGTGATAGTTCATTAAGACAACGAGCATTACGTTATATAAATTCTTTAGGACGCTGTAGTAAAAGTGCTCTAGAATATTTAGGCACAACATTTATTTCAACAGATAATACATCTTTTAAATTTGCTAGAGTATATGAAGATCCAACAAAAAATGGTTATGCTGAATTGATTGTTGATGATGGTACAGGTTTAGTTTCACCACCAACTAGAATTATTGAAGAACAATCTTTTACAATTACAACATCAGGTGCCAGAATCATTTCAATTCAAAGACCAGCAGTTATTGAACTAACACCAAATTATATAAGTATTGATAGAGATGGTGTAATTATTAGACCATTAGTTAGTGATTATGTACATATTCCTGAACGTGGTGTTTTATTTTTTAGACAAGGATTTTTAGAAGCTAATGACATTGTAACTATTGGTTCGTTTAGAGTATATACTGGTAATATGGCACAATTACAAGCTGAAATTGAAGGAAACGTAAATAGTCCAAATATTTTAACAGGATTCAGGGCTGCAGGAACACGTGTAAGAGTTCAACCACCCCAAATTACAGAATATTCAGTTGACGTTAGAATTATTGTTAGACCTGGTGCTAATATTGAACAAACAAAAATACAAATTACAAATGCAATAATTGATTATGTAAATAATAATGACATAGGACAAGAACTTGCTCCTTCTTCTTTAATTACACATTTAATGATAACACAAAATATTGCTGCTTGTAATTTATTTATTCGTGGCACAAACACAGTTAAGGAAACAGAGTATCCTGCTTCACCAAAACATGTGTTAAGAACAAAAAGAGATTTAATAAATATTTCAACTGCGTACTAATATATAATCATAAAAGGAATTAGAAATGCTTAAAAAAATAAAATTTTATACATTGGAAAGATTTAATCTAACTGATGCTAATGAATTACAACAAGGTGTATTAGATAAAATTAAAGTTTTGACAGAATTATTTAAAGATAATTCTGCATCTTCAGATCTTCAATCAGGTCCTGTTGTTTCACCTACCATTCAAAATTATGCAACTGCAGGTGTTGCTGCATTTGGACCTTTAAAAGTTTTAACATCTAAAAATGACATTATTGAATTGACACAAACTGATGTTGATAATGGTTTATCACAATGCACAAATCTACCTGCAATTTATGCTGATTTTTTAACTGCTGCAGCAGCTTCAACAGAACCTGATGGCATTTATTTTTATGCTTATCCAATTTATGAAGATAGTGACATTGAAAATCGTGATTTTTATTCAATTATTGATGATGATGTTGTGAATCAATCTGTTGCAACTAGAAATAGAGCTCGTTTAAATATTTTTGCTTCATTAGATTCATCTTATTTAATTGAAAATGCTAACGCTGAAAGACCAATTTATTTAGGTTATGTGCCTAAAGCAAAAATAAAAGGTCCTACACATGAAAATTCCGGATCTAGGACACCTAATGCTGCATCCCCATTTGTTCCATCTACATTTTTACCTTATACACATTTTACAAATAGTTTTGATGCAAGTGGTAATTATGATGATGAAGATGGTGGAATTGCTAATGAGAATAACGGTAGAAATGCGAGTGTTGGTCAAAATTTACAAAATATTTTATCAGGTAGTAGAGGACCATTAAGGGTTGTTTTTGATAAAATTAAAAGAAATTTAGATAGAATCAAATCTTTTGGTGAAGATGACCCTGTTGATACTGACTTATTAGGTCCTAATGAAAGACCTAAATATTCTTTACAAGGTTTAAAGAAAATTATTGAAAATGAAGTTGCTGATTTAAATACTTCTATTACAAATAATTTAACTGAAAGTTTGACTGAAGTGAGATTATATTATGGCATTAAGAAATCTGGTGGTGATTATACACTTTTAAAATGGTCTGACCCTAATGTAGTTGCCTATCAATTATATAATAATTATAAAAATTATGTTGATAGTGTAGGTTCAATTCCTAATACTGCAATCAATGACATGGCAAATGCAATTCAAAAATCAGCGACATTAAGAAATTTAGTAATTAGTTTACCACCTACTTTTTCATCAAAATATATTGCAGGATTAAGTGTCAATATGATTAGTAATACTGCTAGCGCTGATTTCTTCTCAACAGATTTTGATGTTGATTCTAGCGTAGGTAAAACTCCAAGTTTTGTTAGACTAATTAGAGATTTAGATTTTCAAGCAAATTTAACAACAACAAAAGATTTGGTTTCACATCCTGGCATTATTACAGTAACTAATCAGGACCATACAACATTTGATACTGATGCTGGCATTGAGATTTTATTGACACCTTTCGAAATAACATCAGTTATTGAATACAATATTGTATTTGAAATTAAATTGATACTTAAAGAATATGTATAAAGGAAAAAAACATGGCAATTACACTTACACTTACTAGTAATATTACAAATAATGAAATAGCACAAGTAGATCTACCACAATTAGTAAATCTATCAGCAACTGCAGTTGATAGTACATCACCTAGCGCATTATTTAATTTTTCATGGTACATTTTAGATTATCCAACAACTAGTTCTGCAATATTATCATCTGCAGGTGGTGCTTCTACTAGTTTTACTGCTGATGAATGGGGAACATATAGAATTTTTTGTATTGCTGAGAATCAAGCAACTGGTGTTACTAGTAATACAAATCCATTTAGTGCACCACTAAGTTCTTTCTTAGACATTTCAGTTAAATCTGAAAAATATGAACTAGAAAAACCTGCAAAATCACAAAGAAATTGGCAAGAAAAATATTGGCATTTAGTTGAAACTGTTGAAAATTTATCAACAGATAGTGCCACTTATTTAACATCAGGCATTTCTCAAATTGCAACTCCTGGTAAAATAGCAACTGCAGCTAATCCAACATTAAGTGCATCAGGTGAAGATTATTTAATTTTATCTGCAAATGCATTTTATGATTCATTATTACCTACTGCAAATGGTGCTGTTGCAACTTCTAATGATAATTTAATGAGAGTTAGATTAAAAGAAATAGCTTTAGAACAAATCAACGAAAGTTCAATTGATGAACTATTAGATGTCGACACAACTACAACTTCTCCGAGCGACGGAGATGTTTTAACATGGAATGATACTGATGGTGTTTGGATTCCTGTTGCTCCTACTGGTGGTGGAGGTGGTGCTGAAAATTTAGATGATTTATTAGATGTTGATGTACCTTCACCTTCAGATGGACAATATTTAAGATGGAATAATACAAATAGTCAATGGGAAGCACAAGATGCAGATCCGGTAATTGTAGGAATTAGTTTAGATAATATATTAGATGTTGATGCACCTACTCCTTCAAATAAAGATGTTCTAAAATATAATAGTGGTACTTCAAATTGGGAAAATGGGACATTAAGTATCAATGATTTAAATAATGTCAATGCTATTGCTGCAATTGAAGGTGATTTTTTGGTTTATAATTCAGGTGAATGGACAAATCAATCAATTGATGTTCCTGCAACTTTTGATGATTTAACGAATGTCAATGTTTCAGGCGCACTAAATACACAAATTGTGCAATATAATGGTGCTGAATGGGTAAATATTGACCATACTTTAAATAATTTAACTGATGTTGTAATTACTACACCTTCTACAAATGAAGTATTAGTTTATAATGGAACTAATTGGGTAAATGATACTGTTAGTTCAGGTGCTACAGCATTAAATGATTTAACAGATGTTTCAGTTAGTTTAGTTGCTGATAATCAATTTTTAAGGTACGATAGTGGTTCTGCACAATGGATAAATGAATCTGTAACAATTCCTACTGATTTAGATAGTTTAAGTGATGTTACAATTACTGCTGCATCAAATCGTCAAGTTTTGAAATATAATGGTTCTTTCTTTACTAATGGTGCTGCAGTTGATGGTTTGTCTAGTGATGCTTCAACAACACTAACGGTAAGTTCAGGTTATAAGATTTTACCTTTTGCAACTGGTCAAGATCTAGGTAGTACTAGTGCACGATGGGATTTATTTGCGCAAAGTGGTAATTTTTCAACAAATGTTACTATTACCGGTGCTGCAGTATTTCAAGATGGTGCTAGAATCGATGATAATGGTGCAGGTAATTTATTACTAACAGGTGCTGGTGGTGGAGATTTAGGTGGAGGTGAAATATTTTTAGCAACCGATAGTTTATATTTACAACCTACACAAATTGCATCACCTACTAATCCTACAATGACATATGAAAATGAAAATGGTAATACTTTTACATTAGGACCACAAGGTAAAACAGTTGTAAATTCAGGTTTTCAATTTCCAAGTAATGTAGGTAGTGCAGGACAATATTTAAAAATTGATAGTGTTACTGGAAATATTATGGTAATTGAAACTGCCACAATTACCACAGAAAAAACTTATGACGCTTATGTTGATACAAATTTAAATAATTCTGCATTTCCTCTTTTAACATTTAATGGAACAACTGAAGGTTCAACTGTGACTGCAGGATTACCTACATATGCTAATGGTGTAATTTGTTGTTGGAAAAATACTAGTGGTCATACAATTCAATTAAATAAAGTATCAGCAATGTGTATGCAACAACGTAGTTTATCAAATGGATTTGCATTAGTTCGTGCTACATCTGATGCAAATATGAGAGACGGAAATTATGCACATATTGGAACACAATTTAATGTTATCAATAATTCAGGCGTTAGTAATACATTAGGAACTGGATTTGGAAGTGCAACTATGACATATAATTTAGCGAATGGTTATTGGATAGCAATTGTTAAAATTGCAACTGATAATCATACAGATACTCAAACTCAATTCCAATTGACATATACTGATAGTTTATAAGATTTATCCAGAATGCATCAGGTTTGATTGAAAAATGAAAAATATAAATACATATATAAAATTAAAAAAAATGCAACAGGAGTTATCCTGTGTATCATGGAGATAAAAAATGTCTGAAATAACTATTACCGGATCTGAAGTTGGATTTGGTTCACCTAGTATTATACAAATCGGTTCAGGTAGTCAAACAGGTGATGCTGGATTAGGAGCTCCATGGGGCTGGAATGCAAAAAATGATGGTGATGAATATATAAATTATTCAGAAAAAGGTTTTGGTGACCCTTATGATGTTTTAGATTTAACTTTACAGCAAGCTGAATTAGGTTTATTTATTCCTGATGATGGAGGTACCATTCTAGAATTTAGAGGTGATTTTGATAGAATATTTCAGAATTTTAGAATTCCTTTACCTCAAGAAAATAAACCTGTAGGACCTTTTCAAGTTATATTTACTAACGTTGATGATTCATCAATAATTTATTATGGACAAAGTGCATTACCAGGTTTTAGGGAAAATATATTTACTAATATAAATCAAAAACAATTATTTGTAGCTACACCATCAATGTTAAAGGGAACTTATAATATTACTTTAAAATATAGAGGTGTTTTTACTTTAGATTTTGGACAAGAAATAGAAGTTATTCATCGTTTAAGAAATGATAAAACATTATCAATGCGTTCTAATTTACCTAAATTTATACAAAGTGGTTATAAATCAGATGGCGACTTAATTCCTTCACAACAATATTATCCTAAATCTGAAACAAATACTGCAGTACTAATTCATGCAATTGCACAATTATTTAATCACATGTATACATCAGATTATACTATTACAACGCAACAATTTAATAAAAATCAAAGTAATTTAAATGTTGAATCAACATTGTCTTTTCCATATGAAGGAACTATTTACTTAGATGATGGACAGGAATTGCAATATAGCGGTAAAAATGCTACACAATTTTTAAATGTAACTGGTCAAACAAATATTATTGCAAAAGAAACCAGAGTTTTTCAACGTAATGAAAATATTATAGAAATAGAAAATTATTATAAAACACGAAATTATGGCTTTCATAAACCTTCAAATAATATTAGACAACAGGATTGGTTAAATTCTTTTAATGTAATTGAATTTGGTGAAAGAGCATCGCAAAAAGTTTTATTTGAATATTTGTATCAACTACTTAAAAATTTAAATTTAGTTAAATTTGCAAATGTAGAAGGTAATATTATTCAGAATCCTACTGAAGGTGTCTGGAATACTTCACATGACCAAAGAATTTGTAAGATAGAGAATAATTTTTATTTTATCAATCAAATTCAAGAAGTAGATGGTGAGAAATATTTATATTTAGATGAGATAGGAAATACTTATTGGAATGCAGCACCTAATTTCGATTTTGCAGAAAGACGTATTGAGATCTTACCTTGGATGATAACTGAAGACCATAATGGATTATTTGAAATTACTTTCGAAACTACAGTTTTTCAACAAGAACAAGGTTTTATTGATTGGAATTTTGTTGATTTAGACATATATTTTCAGGGTGGTGATTTTGATAACAATACAAAAAATAATTTAAATTTAAATTTATTTGTTGCAGGTGGTGTTAAAGAAAAAATCAATTTTATTAGACAATCAAATGAAAAATTTGGTACTTATTATTCACAAAGAGCAGGTGGTAATGATTTAATTGTATTACCTGATTATGAATTTGAAGTTGATTAAAATAGTTACTGGCCCGCTTATAGGATAACAGTTTTTATTTATTATTTGTTAGATCTTGGAGTTTTAATATGGACATAACTGAAATTTCTTTAATTGGTGCTTTTTCTGGCTTCTTTATTACACACATACTACAAAAAACGAAAATCAATAAAAAAACTATTTTGTATCTCGACCCAATTTTATCAGTTATTTTTGCATGTTTTATTTTATGGTTATTTAAAGATAAACATCACCCAATATTTAAAGAATATATTATCGCCTCATTTTGTTCTATTTTTAATAATTTAATCATAGACGGTGATGAATTAAAATCAAATAATCCTTTATTAAATACAATATTTAAAGGAATTAAAAAGGAAGAAGTTATGTGTAAATGTAAATTTGAAGAACAGAAAACAACATGTGCTATTTGTGGCAAATTAGAAACTTGCGATTGTTATTGTGAATCATGTCATCATATTAAATCAGAATGTAAATGTTCAAAAAGTAATTGTTTATGTAAAAATTGTAAATGTGATAAATTTAAAGGAGAAAAATAATGGAAGAAATTTTAAAACCTGAATTAGTTGAAGCAATTGTGATGTCAGCAACTGTAGGACAATTCGGTCAACAACTTTGTGAAGAAACATTTAATGAAGTTTGGAAGAAATTTGATACTGCTAAAGTACAATTAGTCAATACTGCAGTCAGTGGAGGTAGTGCTTTAACTACTTATATTTTAACTCAAGAGACATTTGTTCCCAAAACTGCAATGATTGCTTTATTAGCAGGAATTTTTGCTACAACTGCTCTTAAATTGTTAAAGAAGAAAAATCAAAATCAAAATGATAAAATTGATAATTTGGTAAAAAAGATTGATGAGCAAGAAAAGGTCGATAAAGATTTAAGAATCATCGAATTAGAAAAGAAAATTGCTGAATTGCAAAATAAATAATCATGAAAACATGTAAGATTTCAGGTAATTTAAAGTTAGGAAGTAATGAAAAAGGTGAAACTTTTGTTTGGTGGCCGGATCTTGAAATATGGTTATCAATGGAAGAGTTTAAAAATTGTGAAATAGAACCAGGTGCTAAATTTATATTGCAAATTGGTTTAGAAAAGATAAAAAAAGATGTATTATCTAATTCCAATCATTTATCTACTTCCTCGTTTGTTGATAATAATGATTATTCTTTATCACCTGGTCCATTAAAATTTGAAGATTTTGGTGTATTACATATTCAGGATTTTATATATGAAGAAATACAACAACCTATTACAGAATCAATTATTGCTCCTGTTTCTGATACTACTTCTATCAGCGATTTGTTTATCGGTTGCGCAGCCTCCATGGCCCTTTTAATGTCAGTTATTCAACAGATAAGACAAAAGAAAAAAGAAGTTGAATCTAATCTTTGTTGTAATAATAATAAAATTGAAATTTCGAAATTTGATGCTAAACTTCAAAAATTAGAAACAGAAATTAAAACCAAAGTTGAAAAAGATAATAAAGGTTTTATCGCTGAAATGTTAGAGACACGTAAAGAATTAAAAGACATAAAAGATGATTTTGATGAAATAACAGACATTATTGAAAAAATTATTGATAAAAACAAGAAAGGATAAATATGTTAAAACCTGAACAAAAATCAAAAGAACAAATAACACCTAATTTCAAATTAGGAGAATTAGAATTTTATGATAAGATTCCTGATGAATTAAAACATTTATCAGTTAAATTATTGCAAAATTTACAAATAATTAGAGATTATTTTGGTAAACCTATAACTATTATTAGTGGTTATAGAGCCCCGGCTAGAAATGCAGCAGTTGGTGGTAAATCAAAATCTTTGCATCTACAAGCTGCTGCATGTGACATACAAGTTAAAGGTGTTGAACCTAATATAGTATATAGTGCAGTTGATAAAATGATGAAAGAAGGTAAGATCTGGAATGGTGGTTTAGGTGTTTATCCTACATTTTGCCATTATGATGTTAGAGGTCCTGAAACAGGTCATAGTAAAGGTGCACGTTGGCAAGAAACAGGAAGTGGTGATTAAATGTATTGTTTATATGATTTAATAACTCAAACATGTGTATGTTATTGTATTGACATTGCTACATTATATTGTTAAATAAAAAAAGCATCCAGATAATCACCAGATGCTTCAAATTTAATTTAAATTGATTTTATATATATTTTATAATATTTTATTTTTCTAATCAACCTGCGTTATCCTGTGATACTGCAGGTTTTTTTATTTCTTCAATACTCCAGTGTAGTTGTTCTGACCATGGTTGAGCAACTGATAAATTGAATCTACTGTTGACATTAGTATAATTACAAATACTAAAATTTTTAGCATCATGTATACTATAAACTTTATCATCTTTACAAATTGGTTTATCTGAAATATTCATAATGTCAGTTAAATCTTTTAAAAATAATTTTGCAATTGCAACTAATTCTGGGTCAATTGATAAAATTTTATTATCTTCATCAGATCCACGACCACAATTATCAATTATTTCAGTTTTATAACCATATTTATGTGCTATTTCTAAATGTCTGACGTCTATAGGTTGTGAAATGTCAACACCAATACTAAATTGATTAAATTTACCAGCATGCTTTGCTTCTAATCCAGTATCTAAATGTTGCACAATTTCAATTTGATTGTTATTTTTTGAATTTCTACCAATACTGAAATGAGTTGATTCATGGTAAATCTTTGTTGTCATGAAATTCATCCAATTTTGTCGAGTATTAAAACCTGAAACGTGTAAACATATAGTTTCAGCATCTTCACGTCTATAATGCCACGGATTAGAACCATCAGGCAATTCATATAAAGATAAATCAAAAACTACATTATATTTTCTATTGTTTTTTAATGATACTAATTTACCATTATGCGCAATAAAATCACTATTATACTTTTCTTTTAATGTATTGATTAAATTGTCATCAATAAATCCTGTGGGTTTTAAATCATTTTCAGTTTGGAATAATTTAATTTGCATGTTATTTGTTTTTTCAATATGTTGAAACATAGATTATCTCTCTTTATTTATCTGTTATATATTATATATATGCTATTATAATAAAAATTTAAAAAATTTATAATTTATTTTAAATAAAATAAATAAAAGACATAAAATACAATACAAAACAAAAACTGTTATTCTATAAGCGGTGCAGTATCAGATCTTACCACATGTGTTTATCAGATTTATACAGATAACAAAATATTATTAAATAAACTGTTATCCTATAAGCGGGCCAGTAGTAAATCTATCAAAAATTATTTTTAAGTTATTTTCATTTTTTTTTACAAAATCACTTTTACGAATATATTTATCTATAAATGGAATATGAAAATTTTTTTTAAGTTTTTTAAAAAAAGTTGTAAAGTTTCAAGTTGATGTGTATAATTAGTAATATACATAAAGGAAAAAATATATGAAGGCCTCAATTAAAATCACAAATTATGTTGATACAAGAAAAAAGTTAGATTGGGAACAAACAATCGAAGCTTTAATGAATTTAACTGCAATGCCAGGTGCAGTGTCTGAAAAGAAACAATACAATCATTTAATGACATTTATTGATGCAATTGCTAATACTATTAAAAATAAAAATATGCATAAATTAGACAATACATGTTATGCAATTCCTAGAGATTATTTAAATAAATTTTTTACCAATAAAATTGGTCAAAAGTATAGTGATAGATTTGTTAAAAATTGTGAAAAATTACTCTTAGTAAAAGATGATAAATATACTTTTAACAATAAAGATAAATCAGTTTGTAAGCCAACAATTGGTTTTAATTCTTTATTACTAGATGCTTTAAAATTAAAATTTTCAGTTCAAAAAGAAAATATAAATTGGAAAATTGATTTTATTAAAAATAATGATGTTAAAATTATTACAAATTTATCTGATACTGAAATAGAAATTGATTTAAATGGTGAAATAATCAATCGTAATGTAACTAAAATTGAAAATATTTCAGAAAACGAATATTTTTGTATCATTCAAAAAATTAAATTAGATGACCAAAAGAATCTTAAATCAGTATCACGTATTATCAATACTCTTAAAAAAGGTTATAACAAATTAAAAACCTCAGCTTTAAAACAAGGTCGCTTAACTTATTTAGCAATGATTGAAAATTATATTGATGAATTAAAAATGAATAATGGTTATTTTATTGACATTTATCAGAAAAAAGATTGTAATCGATTTTTTGGCATGGGTGTTACCTTACAATGTATTAAAAAGATTATATTGGAAAAATTATTAAAAGGTCAAGCAATTGAAATTGACCAAAAATCAGCCCATATTAGTATTATTAAAGATTTTGCTAATTCTTTCAATATTGAAATTCCACAAGTTATTAAAGATTATTTAAATGATACATCAAAATTTATTAAAGATTGTATGAAATCAGGCAAAATGAGAAAAAAGACTGTAAAAACTTCAATATTATCTTCAGCTAATGGTTGTATCAATCATAATGCTTTTAGACAACATAATTTAAGTTTTCTATGTCATGAAATTAAAGAATTATCAAATAAATTAAATATTTTAGGCATTGGTTATAAAGAAATTTGTAATGAAGAAACAAAACGTTCTGAAAATATTTTAATTAAAAGTAATAATATGATGAATTTGATTAGATGGTCACATGACGGTGTAATGATTTTAACAGATTCAGAATTAAATTTAAATTTAAGTTTTAAAACAACTACTCAAAAAATATAAAAACGATAAAACAAATGGAGACATCAAAAATGGATAAATACGCTTTTTCAAATACTCAATTTAATGTACATAAAACAAATGAATATTTTAACAATGGTTATGACTTTCTATTAGAAAAATGGAATAATAATCCACGTTTTAAAAATTATATAATTACATTATCAGATGATGAAATGAAACTAGTCAATGCGGTTGCAACTAAAAGATTTTGTAATAATCGTATGTTAGGTCGTGATGGTGGTTATATGGACCGTGAGATCTTAGGCACTTCTGGTGAATATGCAGTTTTAAAATATTTATCTGAAAATGGTTTTAATGTATCATTTGATAGATTTAATGAAAGTATTGATGTTAAACTATCTTATACTGATGATTGTGATGCTGAATTACAATATAATAATCAAAATTATCGTTTAGAAGTTAAAACAACAGAAAAACCTTTAAATGCAAAATTGATAGTACCAAAAAATCAATATAAAAGTAAAAATCATTCAGATGTATATATTCTAGTTTGTAAATTAGCTGATAATATTTTTTGTATTAAAGGTTTTGCGAAACATTCAGATTTTACTGAAGATTATTCTTTAAGAAGTCCTGGTTATTCAATACATGAAAAATGTTTAGCTGAAAAAATAACATATATTATTTAATAATCATCAATTTCAACATCTAATGTTTCGAAGTCTTTTTCTAAAGTTGAATACATAACATTTTTTAATTTTTTATTATCAGATAATTCGGCATATTCAGCTGGAATTTTTTTATAATTACCTGCTTCATCAATTTGTTGTAAAACTGAAAATAAATCAGGTACTTCAACAGTTGTATTTGTTACTTCATCATGAATTTCAATTAAATCTAATTTATAACCTAATGCTTTTAGGTCTTTTTCATTATGAGATTTTTTATCACCTCTAAACCAATGTGAAATAGGAATAATAAAATATAAAGGTTCTAGATCTGGCATAATTTTAACTAAAATCAATCCTAATTGTCCTAGTTTTTCCATACGTATTAGTTGCTTTTTTTGATGGTCAGAAATTGCTGATTTATTGATTGAACCTGATTCACGCGATTTAGCTTCTATCATTCCACCTGTTATCCAACCAAAATTATCACCATTAGTCCAAAAACTAAAATCGCAATTGGAAGGCCCTGTTGTATGTGCGCCTAATTGACCATTTTTTCCATACGATTTTTGCATGGCATCATAATTTCTAATCAATTCAAAAAGAGGAACATCTTTACAACTTTCAGAAACTCCTAAAATCGTAATCAATCTTTCCAATGTTTGACCATTTTTTAAAGCACGTCTTCCTGCATCTCTAATTTTTTTATTACGATAACCTTTATCTTCATGATTAGATTGTAAATTATCTCGAACATTATAATCTAATGGAGTTGAACCATTTAAATTATCTCTTTTAGATTTTGATTTACGCATAAAAACTCCTTTAAATTTTTGTTGATTTTTAACATAATTATATTTAAATAGAAAAAAATATTAAAGGAAATATAAAATGCTTGATGATTTAATAATTAAAGACATAGAAAAAAGGAAAATTGAAGACCAACCTCAATTAGAACTTCCAATTCCAGAACCTATACATAATTCAAATAAAAAAGAATATATTGAAGAAAAAAGAGTAATAATTATTGATTTATTAGAAGAAGAATTAGATAATGTCATTATTATTTAGATGTCACAGGATGCTTCAATTTTAATTTATTTGATTAAATAATATATTTTATAATAAAACACTTAAAGATTAAACCTGAAACATCTGATGTATCATAGGAGTAATAATGAATCCACAATTAAATCATTTAAATCATAAACATTGTATAATTAAAGCAAATTATTCAAAAGAACCTCAAAACGAAATGCAATTGGATAGATTCTTAGAAATATTAGTTGATAAAATCAATATGAATATTTTTATGGGACCATGGACAAAATATTGTGGCAGTTCTGGTAATGAAGGTTATACAACTGCAGTAATAATTGAAACATCACATGCAGTATTACATTTATGGTGCAAATCTGAATGGTGTCAACAAGCATATTTACAATTTGATTTATATAGTTGTGCAGATTTTGATACAAATATTATTAAAAGTTTATTAGTTAAAGAATTTGAGGCAACAGATTTTCAGATAATTACTTTAGATAGAAATAATAAATTAGAAATATTAGAAGACAATAAACAGTATCTTAAAAATGTAGGTCCAAATTATTTAATTTCCTGATGAAATTGGATTACCTTTTGAATCATATAAGACAAATTTAGGTTTTTCTACCAGATCTTCACCTTTTGCAAAAATAAATTCATCACTTTCAGCTGGTAAAGCTAACATTGATAATAATTCAAATTCTTTTTTAGTAATATTCATCCACACCCATGTTTTCTTTAATTCTGAAAACTTTAAATCATTTAATAATTTATCTAAATGCAAAATGATTGATGGAACTTTTTCACATAATGCGAAGATAGCCATTTTATGTTCAATTTCTAATTGTTGCAATCTTGCATCAAAATACGTATATTTATTTTTTAAATCAATAATCGATGTAATATTAGTTTCAGTCGACATAATTTTCCTTTTGTTTATTTTATATATAGTAATTATATTATAAGTTTAAAAAATTTAAAAAATAAACAAAAAGAAAAAATATTTTAAAATTACTTTTATCAAATATACTTATAATATAAAGGTTTAAATGAATAAATAGTAAAAGGAGTATTTGCGTTAGCTACTCATCAAGTTATAGGTCAATTTTCATAAACCTTTTAAATTAAGGTCGAATGCCATCTCACGGGTGTTCGACCTTTTTTTTTATCTCTAATCTAAAAATAAAGTTTAAATAAATTTTTTTTTATTAAATTTAATAAAATTCTGGTTTATAATATATATAAAAATAAATAATTGAAAAAAGGTTTATTTAATAATGGCTAAAAAAAGAAATATAACAGAATTACAACAATCTTCACAATTGTATACTAAAATTCAAGAAGAAATTGACCAATTAAATCATGATGAAAGTATTAAATTCGAATTAGATAATATGGAATCAAATGAGTTAAGTTTTTTTAATGATTGTATTAAAAAATTTAGTGTTGCAGATGTCAATGTGATAATTGAAATTTTTACTAATAAATTTATTGGTTTAAATAGAACTGTAATTTGTAGAACAACAGGAATGAATATTGATGAATTTATAAATAACTCATCAGATCTTACAAAAGATGTATTTAAAGCTTTAACATCTTATTTAGATTTAATTAAAAGCGCTCATAAAATATTATCAAAAGAAAATTTATCATCACACTGTCATGGATTCATCAATTTATTGGTAAATGAAGGTTGTCGACAAAATCATATGATTTTATTTAAAGATAAAAATAATACTATCACATACAATAAAACAACTAAAACAGTAAAAGGATAATAGATTATGAAAAACGATAAATTAGAAAATTTCTTTCTTCAATATGCTGAAATGTGCACAATTATCAATAAAGCTAATATTGAAGTTGAAAAATTGACACTTAAAAATCAAATAACTGCAGGTAGACATTTCAGAAAAGAAATGAGAGAATTAAAAAAAATAATTTCAGAAATCATGAAAACCAGTTTAGAGATTGATGATGATAATAGAAAACTTAAGGATGAAAAGGATAAGGATTAAAAATGAGTAAATCAGAAAAAGATGAAAAGTTTAATCCTTTTGATAGAAGAATAAATTCAGAATTAAAACACGAATTACAATCTAATAATTTACCATGGGAAGAAGTTGAAGATAAATTAGAATCATTACATGATGTTGAAAGTACTAATAATCAATTACTTCCTGCAATTTTAAATGATTTAGATGTTCCAAAACAAACCAAAGGACCATTTGACCATGTTACTAGAGAAAGGTGGTTATGTGTTATTGAACATTTATTAGTTAGAGGTGTTAAATCTGGACGTGAAGTAAGTCGTATGACCGGTTTAAGTGTACCTACTGCTGCAGCTTTTATCAATGAAATTAAAGATAATTTATCAAAAGATTTAACTGTTCAAAAAGTCAATATAACACGTGAAATTTTATATGCTGAAAATGAAGTTATTGCAGATTTTTGTTGGAATTTGATACAGGAAGATCCGACTAGTAATCGTATTCCATCTTTATTAAAAATTATTGGTGATACAAATCAAAGAAGGTCTAGATTATATGGTTTAGAAAACATTCAATTAAACGTTTCAAAAGCTGAAACTACAGTATATGATGCACAAACACAACAGAAGATTATTGCCGATAAATTAGGCATCAATGCATCAGGTTTATCAGACATGGCTAAATTATTGGCATCACAAATGCATAAACAGTCAGATGAAAAAAATATAATCGAAGCAGAATTTTCTGAATCAAATAATGACGATGAAAGTGAAGAAGAATAAAATGTCAGATCTTAAAAAATTAGAAATGGTTGATTATCATGGTTGGAAAGTTTCAAAAGAAGAATATGATGATTTAACTCAAAATTATGTGTATGTTGAACATAGTGATTTAAATTCAGAATTAGTAAGTCATATTAAAGAATTAGCATTTGCATATATTCAGTCAACAATTAAAGCTATCGATAGTTTTATTTTAACAATTGATTATGCACCAGAAGCAGCGCATGATGATTTAAAAATCTTTGCAATTGAATTTTTTAAGTCAGATCTTGTTCATGCAGCAATGGATGATGATTTAGTATCATTAGAACAAAGTTTAGAAGTAATTTGTGGCATCGTTGATAAAGAAAAACAAAAGATAGTGTATCATATGATACATCAATGCATGACTCAAATTACTAAATTATTACAATTATTACAACATTAGGAGAAAAAAATGATTTATCAATTTAATTGCAAAAATGAAGAATGTGAAAAATATGAAATAGAATTTAATGCTAAATTAGCCATGTCGGACATAGGAAAAACTGAACTTTACCCTATCTGTGACTGTTGTCATCATATTACTGAAAAAGTATTTAATCCTAATGGCGCATTTGCATTAAAAGGTGGAAATTGGTTTTCAACAGGATACGGTTATAGAGATGCTGGAGGACGTCCAACAGGAAATTTAGTACCATTAGGCACAGCACTTAAATCATCAACTGCTAAAAAATAATTTTTAAAAATTTTATCAAAAACTTTAATAGATTATATATAATATTAAAAAGGAAAAAAATTATGATTAAAAATAATCCACAAGCAATTGAATTACGACAAAAATTGCAAAATTCAGAACACCCTGCAGATAAAACATATTTAGAAATTATGAATATATTGGACAGTATTCAAGAAAAACTTCTTAAAATTGATACAACATTAAGTGACATGAAAAAAGAAGATAAATCATGGCTTCATAATCAGGATTCAAATAATCCTGATACACAAACACCTCAGTCAACAGGAATGTCACCAGGTCGATGTCCTATTTTTTAATTTAAACATTACACCAGAGATAGGCAGGATACGCTCTATTTAATTTTTATTTTATTTCTATTAAATTATATTCATTGCTATTTTCAAATCAACGTGAAGCATCTGGTGAAAGAAAATCTTTTTTATTTATTTTTCATTTATGAATAATTAAAATTATAATATATGAAATGAAAAAAATAATGAACAATGATTACGATTTTACTGATGAAGAATGGAAATATTTATTATGGCTAGATTCACAAATTAAAAAAGCTGAAAATAATGATACATCATCAATCTTATACACACAATATAAAAATTTAGAAGATCTACGACAACAAAATCCTTATTCATTTAATTCACTTTATTTAACAACAACAGACCAACTAATTGAGAATATTATTACATTATCATATGATAAAGGCTTACAACAGATGATAACTGAATTAAATATTACAATTCCTATGTGTGATAATTTTTTAAAAGATTTATTATTACAAATTCCAATTCAATTTATTATGGCCATGGCTAATCTTTCATCTAAAAATAAATAAAAAAAAACCTGCAACCTAAAAGATTGCAGGTTTCAATTACTCCAGACTTTAATTTAGGAATTAAACCTTAGGTCAATATTACACAATAACCTAAATTTTGACAACAAGGACAAAGTAATTCCTTAATATTCTATTTAATTATTCAATAATGTTTACTGAATATGTTTTAGTATCAAAATGATAACTCATTGGACATTTATTTTTATATAATTTTTGCCTTTTCTTTTCTCCAATATTTGATTTATTAAAAATACAAATTTTATTATCATCAAAATCATCATGTTCTATCCAATCTTCAATCCACATCATCTCTTCATACACCATAACTCTAATAAATCCTTCATTTCCTACCTTTTGAATCAAATGCCATGGGATAGATAATAACATTTCAGGTTTATCCCAATCATTTCCTTTTAAAATTTTATCCAATAATAATATATTCTCAATATGAAAAATATGTTCTAAACCTCCAGATCTTTCAATAATGTCTTTTAATAAATCAACACCTTCATCTTCTTCATCCCAATCATATAATTCTTCAAAAAAATTCAATAATAACATCAAACATTTATTTTGCACATCATAATATTTTTTTAAATAATCATCAGTTTCCATGAAATTTTCCTTTTAACTATAACATAAATATATATACATTAGACAAATTTTAAAATTATTTACAATTTTTTTTAACTTTTTTACAAAAATATTTTAAAAATCATATGTTCGTGTATAATTAGTAATATACAAAAAAATATTTGTAAAAGGAAAAAAAATGAATAATCCAAATTTAAATAGTTGGGCTGCAAAACTTAAAAAACAAAACAAAGTTGAAAAAGAACAACTATTAAATATACAAAAAAAAGAAACACAAAAATTGATTCAATCTTTACCACAAAATAGAATTGTGCATTTATCACCATGTCAATATACTGCAGCATGTAAAATTGCTAAAGGCCGTTATGAAAATAATCGATTAAATAATATTTATCAACCTGACTTAGATGGTAAACGTATTGATGATTTAGATGAACCATGGAGAGAACGTGATTTAAAAGGCGCTTTAGGAGAAATTATTGCATTAAATTGGCTTCATAATCAATTTCCACATTTAAAAACATCAGAAAATAGTATTGATAGATTAAAAGATTTCAGTCCCAGATCTTGTAGAAATGGAACTGATGATGGTGATTTAGAAATTACTTTACCAAATAATCAAAATTTAATCATCGATGTTAAATGCACAACATATGGTCGTGATACTTCTATTCCAGCATATAAAGATAAAGATAAAAACATCAACATCATCATGAGAGTTTCTTTAATTGATACTGAAAACGGCATTGGTTTTATTGAAGGCTTTATTAAAGCTAATAAATCTTATCATCATGAATTTTGGAATCCTAATGCTACTACACCCTGCTGGTCTATTCCTCAAAGCGCTTTGATTAAAGATTTTAACTATTTTATTCAAACTAATTTTAATCAATCTATCAATCTCCATTAAATTCATTATCACCATTCTTTATATATATATTCTATATTCTACCTACTAACTTTACAAATAAATATTCTACTCTTTCTACCTACTCTGTTGTTTCCAAAAATCTGAACATCCCATACATCATAAATCGTGTGGCATATTATATTTTTATTTTTTTCCTCACCACTATCAAAGTAATCCACTTCTTTACTTCTCAAAACGCATCTTTTATTTTTTTCCTAAGTATCTTCCCCTTAAGAATCACCATAGACACAATCACCTTCTCATACTCATCATCACATAAAGAGAATAACAATAACATAACCTATCCTTCAGTCTACTATACATCATCATCATCATCAATTACCATCATATATATTATTTCAGTCTCATCAATCCTATAGACCATCATCCTTAACACATTACACCTGTTAAACACTAAAACCAGTACCCCTTTATATTATATTATATATAATATAAACTCATCCATATTCCTTAACATTCCATCAGTTAGTTTCATTTTAAAACTCACTCGATCTACACAAATATGAAACAAACCCGAGAGCACTCATCAGTTTAAACCAATCTGAACCTGTTTTTAAAATATACACAATACAAATCAATCAGAAACATTTAGAAACTATTTTTAATTCTCACACTCTAAACCGGTCAGAACCAGACTCTAGAACACTCATGGTCGATACAAATCTAAGGCCCGTCCTCTTCTCCAGTATTCCCCAGATTATCAAGATTGAATTTTTAACTTACTTTTATATGAATATATGATTTTTGTATTACGATTAAACCTGATGAATCTGATGATTTATTGTGATGATACTTTAATTAAAAAAACAATTAAAATTATTTAAATCTGATTTGTTTTTGAAAGACTGTGTGTGATGAGACAGGTTCAAAACTGAGCAACTGCACCGCTTATAGGATAACAGTTTATTATTATTTTGATTTGATTGCATTTCTTTTACCTTTCATCGATTGACTGATTTTATCTTTGGTCTCCTGTGATTTAGGTCCTTGTGCTCCCGGTTTTCGACCTGAACCAGATCTGCTACCACCCCATTGTTTGACTGAAGGTGTAATTGATTCAGTTATTTGTATTGACGTTTCGGGACCATTGATTTGTTTAAATATTTCACCAGATGTATCCAGTTTCATCTCTGTTTTATCTTCAGTTGCTTTATTAGTGTTTATATTGTTTTGAGTAGAAGTTAAATCCTGATGCATCTGGATAAACTGTTCAAATTCTTCTTTGGTACTGAAATATTTAATATATGATGGGGCTTCTAATAAATCAGTTTCAGATAGGGGTGGGGATAATCGAGTAATACGTGTTTCAGTATCATATTCATAATAACGTTTCATGATAATTCCTTTTAAAATAGTTCAATCAAGTTATATAATATTATAATTAGTTCAATCAAGATTTACAATTGGAGATAAAAATAGTTCAATCAAGTTGGAAGTGCTGAATATGAATCGATTAGTTATTATCAAAGAAAATATAAACGTTTAAAGTACCGCCATTTTGTAAATCTGCAGTGCCTACAAATTTTGTTTCGTTATAATAAGAAAAGTTAAATGATGAAATATTATAAGAAGCACATTGTGTATCTAAATTTAAAACTGAAATAGCAATCATTGATGCATTAGGTAATAATGATTTTAAAGAATTTTCCAAATCATTCATTTCAGCTACTGTTATAAAAAATGTTTCATTACAAATCACGTAACGAATATAAGAGAAACCATCTTCTTTTTTGTCAGGATCTTGATAACTCATACGTGTCACTTTAGCTTCTAAACCAAACTTTTTAGCTTCTTTGGCTAATTTATTATTAGCCATAAACAATTGTTTTTCAGTTATTTTATCACTAAATGTTGCATTGTTTCTAATCATACGAATTGCCGATGATTGTTTAATTACTTCCATTGATTTGAGGATTGCTGTTTGAAGATTTTGTGTAGTACTTAACATGATTGATGTCCTTTATTGTTTTCTTATATTTATATTATAATTATATATAGGCGTTTATACACCATTTTTATAAAAAAATTAAAAAAAAATTTAAAATATTTAAAAATTATATTAAGATCTGATACTGTACTGCTTATAGAGAAGAATTTATTATTTGTGCTGTATGACTGAATAGATTAGAAGAGTAGAATCAATAAACAACATCAATCAACTGATTGTACAAACATAGATACAACAATATATGATGGATACTTAAAGCAGTCAGAAACAGATTTACAGTCGAACAGTAATACAGATAACCAGCACTATATATTATTACGTTAAAGTAGTCTGACAATAATACAGATAACACAAACATCACCAAATACATCATGTTGCATTCAAATTTAATTTATAATAAAATCTATATAAAATCATTGATAATTAAACTGGAATAAAACTGGATACATCTGATAATAATTTATTCAATTCTCTCCAATATACAAGATCAACATCATCAGTTCATCTATTACAAAAAAGTCTACTGCACCGCTTATAGAGAAGAGTTATTTATTATTTAATCTGTCTGAACCTGTCTGAACCTGTCTGAACCTGTCTGAACCTGTCTGAACCTGTCTGAACCTGTCTTGAACCTGTCTTGAACCTGTCTTGAACCGGTTATCAATTCACAATTCACACACATCACATAATATTCAGTTTCAATATTAAAAACAATTTATTCCCGTTTAATTCAGGTTGATTCGAAATTTAATTTATAATAATTTATATATAAAACGTATTTCCATTCAACCTGAATCATCCCACGTATCTCTCGTTTAATTGATAGGATACGAATTTAATTATTTATAAATGGTTTCACATAATCGTTTAAAATATAATATTGGCGCCCGGTTTCGACGCATTCGATTAAAACGAAATTCGAATATTTTAATGGCGTCTTTCCTTTTCCTTCCCAATCGATAAATAACGTTTTATTAAATTTTTTGGATTCCATTTCGAAATTACGAAATATATTTTTAAACGTATTTATATAATTTATTTGATTCGAAATAATTTGGATTGAGGCCTCATTCGGTTTAGCGCCCTCTTTTATTATTTTAAATTGACGCCCTTCCATTTCTTCCCAATCAATATATTTATATTCACCCATTTGGGTCGGATCCAATATATAACGGATCCATTCAAAACGTAATTCGTCGTCGTTTATTAAATTTATTTTCTGAATTGGCGTCGTTATAACGTTATTTTTTATTAAAAATTCCAATTCAATATTCGTTTTATTTTCCAGCGCTTCAATCTCGCCCAATAATAAAAATAACGTTTCGTTTCGTAATCGTTTCCAATTCGTTTCCCTTTCCCCTTCAGTCGCCACACTCATTCCAATCGCCCCATATAAAAATGGATTCACCTCATCATTATAATCGAATTTATATTCACCTAAACGACCATTCCATTTAAAATATGGCGTCACCAATTCAGATTCACCATATTTTTTTAATTTCTGACGTATTAAATTTATTTTATCGTTATTTTTATTTAAACGAATTATAACGTCTTTTTTCAGTTTCATTTATTATCGCTCCATATATTTTTTATTATATAATATATATACGTATTATAAAAAATTATTTAAATTTTATAATTTTTTTTAATTTTTTTAAAATATTTGTAAATCATATATTCTATTATTATAATATTATTATCGAAACCAAAACTTCAATTTTACTATAAAACGAAGCTTCTGAAAAACGCTATGTTTCCCCTATTTCTCACTATTCATTTCAGTAAGTAGAATTTATATAATCATGATTACAGTTATAGAAGAATCAAAATCATAAATTGAAGTATCTATTTTATTTTTTAAAAATTTGTGATTCACGTTTCAGTAAGTATAAAAATGAGGTGGATAATAATATATAATACAATATAAAAGTAGGAGAATTAAATATGAGTGGTGAAGGGGAAGATTTGAAGAAGAGTGTGGCTGATGTGATAGTGGAATTAAAAGCTTTAAGAGAAGATTTGACACAATGGGAAGAGTTGATACAAACACGTGGTGAATTGATACGGGAGTTGATGGAGTTGGTGCAACCGGTAAAAGGGTCGAATGAGTAGTGATAAATTATTTATGATTTTGATTTATATGAAAAAATTATTTATGATTTTGATTGCCTAACATGGCATTAGAAATATTATCTTTGTGTGATTGTGAGAGGGAACGACCTTGCATAGCTTGACTGATTTTTTGGTTATGTTCTGGTGTTCGGGTTCTGGTGATAGATTGAGTGGTGATGATTTGTAGCCATGTGGGTGATGTTTGGAGGTGTTGATTATTTAGAATGAAGTTGATTCTATTTTGTATTTCAGTGCCTTCGCGACCTGAGATTTGATAAAATTGGATGAAGGTGTGTGGATCTGGTGAGTTTTGTGACCAGAGTTTCCATTCTTTATTGGCGTCTCTTTTGGAATTGGTTAAAAAGTTTTCGTGGGTGTGTGTATTTTGTAGTAGATAAACAATCATTGTTTGTTTCCTTTCTTGACGCATATGCGTATGTTGTATTAGATGTATCCAGTTTGCTTCAGGTTTAATCTTTAGGTGTTTTATTATAAAATATATTTTTTCACAATTTCTAATCAACTGGAAGCAAACTGGGGTGATTATTTAATCATCGAGTAGGCCAAAACGGAGTCTCATATTTTCTTCTTCTTTTTTGGGGTTGGATCTGGTGTCTTCGTGTGTATTAAAACCGTATTCTTGTAAAACTGTATCTAAGATGTTATGGGAGAAATTATCATCATAAATGATTTCACCTTTTGAGTTTAGAATTTTATCACCGACTGAAATGGAATAGTCCATGGATTTATTTTGGAGTTCAGTGATGGCATGAAGTAGAGCCGCAAGAGTGTCATCGTGCTTTTGTAAAGGATAACCTGTGGATTCTTGTGTGAGTATTTCAGCGAATTGTTTGGAGTATTCATTACCAATAGGAATTTTGATGAGATTATTTTCGAAAAGAATAGCAATTTTATGAATGCCTTTTTTGAGATTATGAGACTTGGTCATTAAAGCTGGTTTGATAGGCAATGTCGTTTGCTGAAGTTGTTGAATGTAGAGATTACCAAAAGAGTTTTTTTCTACAACAACTGAAATAACATGGTCTTTCCATTTTTGGTAATATTGAATAATAGTTTGTAGTAGTTCATTTTGGGTAATGCCTCTTTGGCGATAAGCATCTACAATCCAACAAACACCTTTTTTATCTTTGCAGATAGTATAACCTACTGTAAAATCTGTATCAGCTGAATTGGCTTTCTTTTTATCACTTTCAATACTTAAATCCCAAGCTTGAATAAAAGTACAGTCATCAGGATTTAGGTGTGCTGGAATTTGACCTAATTCATAGGTGGTGGTTTGTGCATTTAATAACCAATCAGGTTTAATAATTGCATCTTCAACAGCTAGAACTTCATTTTGCATTTCTCTGGCAAAGATAGTGGTACCCATTGAACGTCTTTCCATCAGTAACATTTCGATAGGTCTATATTCTGGCCATAGAACTTTATAATCACCTTCTACTTTCACGCCTTTCAGTACTTCACGTCCGTTTTCATTTTTTTCAATAACATAATCAAATTTTTGTGGCCAAGTAATAATTGCCGGATCTTCAACTACATCAAAAGTTGGGTCGATTTTCATATGTGCATAAACATCATCAGAATGTTTACGTGTGCCAATGGTAATAAGAAGGCCCCCTTGATTAAGTATGGGCATAATAGTACCATTTAACCAATCTCTAGTTTTGGCTCTAACTGAAGCACTGGCTGTGGTTAAATCATCATCGATGTCATCACAGACAACAACATCACAGTGTGCACCGGTAATTTTACCACCAGAACCTATTGCATCAACTGATGGGTCAATATTATTTCCATCTCTTTGTAAATAAATTTGTGATGACGTCCATTTAGCGTCAGGACCTTTGAAAGAAGGAATGTCAACACCATTACCCCAATCTTCTAAGATCTTAGGTGAATCCATAAATTGTTTAATCAATCTAACACGTTTTTCAGCTTGGCCGGCAGATGCTGAAATAAATAAAATGGTAGCATTTCTATCCATACATAATTTTCTGACACAATAAGAAATCGCGAGCATACTTTTGCCGTGGTTTCGAGGTTGTAATACTAATAATTTTCTTTTACTATTAGTTTCTTTAGCTTCTTTTTCTAATTGGTCAATTTTTTCTAAACATTTTGTTCGATGTTCAGCCGTGGTTAAACCTAAATAATAACTATCAAAAAAAACTGGTGAAGCAGCACTTAAGGCTCTTCTACCTGCAGGTGTTGATAATAAATCATTTAGTTGATTATTTTTTTTCATTTTTTAATTTCCTTGTATATATATAATCATAAAATATTATAATTTGTCATTTAATGAAGTTTCATAAACTAAATCATAAATAAATTTTTGAACTTCATATTTATTGATAGCAATATAAATTTCAGAATTAGATAAATTTAAACCATAAAAATTAGTAATATTTTTAAATATTTTAGCTAAAGCTTTATTATATGTTCCTTTAACGCCTGAAGCATGTGCATATTTTTCACCATTATCTTTTCTAACTAATTCAATGATTTCATGAAATGTTTTTGAATTTTCGTTAAACTTAAAACAATGTTTTCTTTGAATTTTTGACATTTTAAATCCTATATTAGTAAGTAGTAATTATAATTATAAAAATAAAGTTTAAAATAAAAAAATATTTCATGAAAGTTTGATAATAATGTATATAATCTGTATATTATTAGATTCATCAGGTTTAATTTAAAATAAAAAGACAAATGAATATATATAATTGGAGTAATAATTAAATGGAGATAAAACTAGAAATAGGTGAACAACATTATTTAGGTGTTGAAAGTAGTCATATAGAAAAAATTTATTATGATAAAAATACATTGAGTTTAATAATTAAATTTAAAGGTGATAATGAATTAAATATAGGTTCAGAATATTTATATGCTGGTGTACCACCTTCAGTTTATGATAAATTTTTAAATGCTGAATCTAAAGGTGAATTTTTAAAACAAAAACTAAACGCTTATCCATACATAAGAATTAAATAAAAATAACTTTTTCTATAATTGATACAGTTATATAATAGGCCTCGATCTAACACGAAATAATAGTTATTTCTGTTATCAAACGTTTTTGCAAATTAAAAAATAAAAGGAGCACAAAATGGCCGAATTTAAAGCACGTAAATATGTAATTGCTGCAGCTGATGCTGCCGCAGGTTTATCAGTAACACCTGGTTCATTAGGATTTAATCCTTCACATGAATTTTCTAAGGTTCAAATTGCAACTAATGATTTTGGAGGTGGTGCAGGTAGTTTCAGTATTGAATTATCACCCCCAAACAATCCAGGATTTTATCCTTTAGCTTTACTTGCAGCACCTATTGGTGGTCAAGACATTGTGATTATTGACCCTTACACAAATGACCCATTATGGGATAGTTTAAATATTGCTTTTGATGGTGTAACTGATGACATTGAAGTATATTTAACATTTATCAAAAAATAATAAAGAAAAAAGGATTCAAAAATGGCAACAATTTATTCCTCGAAACAATCCGCGCAAGCCTCCAGCACTCAGCCCGGGCAAGTGGTACTAGCAACAAATCAGGAAGTTATAGATGGTTTAAATCAAACAAAAGCTGTTACACCTGCTGCACTTCAAGCAAAAATTGATGAGTTAGGTGGAGCAGTTGGTGGTGATGTTGGTGCAGTTCAAGCTGAATTAAATACAACACAAACCGGTGCAGGACTTAATGCTAATGGTTCATATACTGCACCTGTAGGTACTAATTATTTAGGTGCAGCTTCATCTCTTAAAAATGCTGATACTTTATTAGATACAAAAATTAAATTAAATGCTGATAATATTGCATTAAAAGCTAATTTAACATATGTCAATGATGAAATTGCAGCTAGAATAGCAGGTGATAGTGCTTTAGATTTAAGAGTTGATGCAACAGAAACCAATATAACTTCAATTGCAAATGATTTATCAAATTTAGAATCACGTGTTGATGTGGTTGAAAATGACATTACCACAATTGAAGGTAATATAATTTCAATCAATAACTCATTAGTAACTAAAGCATCACAAATTGATGTTGATGCAATTGAAACACGAGTAGATCTTGCTGAAACAAATATTGAAAATTTACAAACAGATGTTATTGCAATTGATGGGCGACTTGATGCATTGGAAGCTGGTGGTGGCACAACAGCATTACAAGATGAATTAGATGCAACTCAAACCTCAGTTGGCGTATCAGCAAATGGTAGTTTACCTGTTTATAGTTCTACAAATTATATTTTAAATACTGATTCTCATCATGTAGCAATCGGTAAATTAGATACACAAATGGTAAATCGTGCTAATGCAATTGCAGGATTACAAGTAGATTTATCAACAGCACAAGTAAATATTTCTACATTACAAAGTGATGTATCTAATTTAGAAGATCTAGCAGATACACATGAAGTATCAATTGGATTAAATAATGACGGAACTAAACCTAATTACAGTTCAACAGTATATATTTTAAATACTGATTCTCATCATGTTGCAATTGGTAAATTAGACCAACAATTATCAGCAACACAAAATGATTTAGATAGTGCTGAAGCATCTTTACTTACAAAAGCTGGTCAAGCACAAGTAACTGCAATTGATGGACGTTTAACTACTGTTGAAGGTGATGTAACTGATTTACAAACATCAATTGATACTGCAATAAGCAATATTTCAGATTTACAAACTGACATTTCAACATTGGAAGGTAATTTAAATGCATTAGATTTAAGAATTGATGCTGCAGAATTAGACATTACTTCAATTGAAGGTAATATTAGTTCTATTCAATCTGAATTAGATGCAACACAATTAGGTGTTGGCTTAAATACTAATGGAACATATTCAGCACATGTAGGTTCAAATTATATTGATGGTGCAACATCAACTAAAAATGCCTTAGGATTACTTGACACTCAAATTAAAAGTAATGCAAATGACATTACAAATTTAGAAACACAAATTGATGAAATTATTGCCAATGGTGCAGATAATGCTGCAATTACAGCATTGCAAATTGAATTAGATGCAACTCAATTGGGCGCTGGTTTATCCACAACCGGTGCTTATACTGCTCCTGGTGTTTCAAATTATTTAGCAACAGCTTCATCTCTTAAAAATGCTGATACTTTATTAGATAGTGCTATTAAAGAAAGGCAAGATAATATTGATGCATTAGATTTAAGAATCGATGTAACTGAATCTGACATTGCAAATATTGAAACTGACATTATTAGTATCAATGATAGTTTATTAAATAAAGCTTCAAGTGCTGATTTAGATGCATTAGAACTTAGAGTTGATACAGTCGAAACCGACATTGGAATAATTGAAGGTGACATTGCAACAATTGAAACAGATTTGGCAAGTAAAGTTTCTCAAGTAGATTTTAATACTGTAGAATCAAGAGTTGATGTAGTTGAAGCTGACATTGTAGCAATTGAAGGTGACATTGTTATTATTCAAAATGATGTTGATACAATCGAGACTACATTATTAAATAAAGCTAATCAAGTAGATCTTGATGCCATAGAATCAAGAGTTGATGTAGTTGAAGGTGACATTGTTACAATTGAAACAAATGTTAGTGATTTACGTATTGATTTAGATAGTGTTGCATCCTCAGTTGGATTATTTGAATATGGTTTACCTGTTTATATTTCAACGCATTATATAACAGATACTGAAAATCATCATTTATCGATAGGTAAATTAGATAATCAATTATTTACTACACAAAACGATTTAGATACTGCAGAAGGTAATATTGTAACGTTACAAGGTGATGTAACAGACTTAGATGTACGTTTAGATACTGTTGAGGGTAATATTACAGTATTACAAGGTGATGTAATTAGTATTGATAATAGTATTATTGCAATTGATAATTTACTTCAAACACATGAAAGTGCTATTGGATTAAATAATGATGGTTCATATACAGCACCTGTTGGAGGAAATTATACATCTGGTGCAACACTTAAAGCTTCATTAGTTACATTAGATACACAAGTAAAAATAAATAGTGATGCAATTTCTACAAAAGCTAGTGCATCAAGTGTGTCAGATCTTCAAACTGAGGTAAATTTAATAGAAACAGCTGTAGGATTAAATATTGATGGTAGTTATTCAGCACATGTAGGTTCGAATTATTTAGATACATCAACATCTATTAAAGACGCTTTAACTGATTTGGATAATCAAATTAAATTAAATGAAGATGCAATTTCTCAAGAAATTATTGATAGAGCATCAGCAGATAGTTCTATTCAATCTGAATTAGATGCTAGTCAATTAGGTGCTGGTTTAAATGCTAATGGTAGTTATACAACACCAGCTGGTCATCATTATTTAGGTGGTGTATCAATTAAAGCTGATGTTGCTTTATTAGATAGTCAATTATTTACTACACAATCTGATTTGGATGTTGCTGAAACCAATATTTCTAATTTACAAACTGAAGTCAATTCGATTGAAACATCAGTTGGATTAAATGCTAATGGAACAAAAGGTAATTATAGTTCAACAACATATATTTTAAATGCCGATTCACATCATGTAGCATTAGGAAAATTAGATGCAGCAATTGCAATGGTAGATACATCAGGAGTAGGTTCTATACAAACTGAAATTGATGCTATTGAAACCACAATTGGTGTAATGATAGATGCAAATGGTGATTTTGTGCAACCAGACCCATCTAGATACTATATTGATAGTGCAACATCTATTAGTAATGCAATTGAAATTTTGGATACTGAAGTTAAAAATAATGCAGATGCAATAATTGAAAATGCTACAGACATTAGTGATTTAGATGTTAGATTGCAAAGTATTGAATTACGTGATGGTGGAGTTTTTGGTCAAATTGATGTAAGAAATGAAGTTATTTATGATTCAGAACTACCTGAATTCCAAGGTTTTAGTGGACCATGGCAATTAAATCTCAAACAAATGTTTACTGATGGTGCGTCAGATCTTACTTTTGGTTGGTGTTCAGCACCTCGTATGAGTGATAGACATTTCTTGGTTCAAGCAAATGGTGATGTATATTTTACTGGAATTGAAGCATAAATAATATAATATGGTAATCACCAGATACAATCTGTGTGATTTTAAAATATATTTAATATAATTTCATATAAATAATATTTAGATAAAACCTGAATTATCTGGTAATAATATAATGGCTTCAATTAAAGGTAAAAAATGAATAAAAATATTTCAGATGCAATGATTTCATTTTGGAAGAATAAAACTTCTTTTGAAAAGCAAACAATCAATGAAAAACGTTCAGAATCTAATTCTGCTTGTATTTATATAAAAAAAGATGCAATGTCTAGGGCACAAGCATGTAATTTTAATAATTTAATTGAATATTTAATAAAAGACTATAAAATTTGTAAAACGCCTAAAAATCTATATAAACTAAAAGATTTATCAATTCCTGAGGAATTTTTTATATAATTAAATTACAAATAGTTTTATAAAAGAAACTTTAACATAATATATAATATTAAGAATCTAACTAATCATTTTTTTTATAATTGTTTTAAGATTGTGGTTAGTTATAAAAATAATAAAAAATAAAAAAGAAAGTATAAGGAGACAAAATAATGTCAAAATTAAGTCCTAGTTCTAATAAAGGTCATGATTTAGGTGCATCAGATAAAAAATGGGGCACATTACATGTAGGAACAGTATCAGCAGAAGACGCATCAATTTCTGGTAATGTTGTTATTTCTGGTAATTTAACTGTCGAAGGTGCTACTACTGAATTAAATATGACCAATCTTACAATTCAAGACCCTTTATTTAAAGTTGCCGATGGTAATGCTGCAAATACAGTAGATCTTGGTTTTTATGGTCAATATAATGAAGGTGGAGGTGCTAGATACTCAGGTTTAGCAAAAGATGTTTCTGATGGTAAATGGAAATTATTTGATAATGTTGCTGTTGAACCTACTACTACATTTGATGGTTCTGCATCAGGTCAATTAAAAGCTGCATCATTTGAAGGTGCTTTAATTGGTAATGCAGATAGTGCTACTGTTTTAGATAATGCACGTAATTTTAGTATTTCAGGTGACATTACTGCTGCTGCAATTGCTTTTGATGGTTCTGCTGGTGTTGAACTAATTGCAACAATTGATGCAGGTGCAGTAACAAATGAAATGTTAGCAGGTTCTATCGCTGATGGTAAACTTGCACAAGATTATGTTCAAACTTCAGAAGTTGATAATTCTACTGTTGAATGGTCAGGTACTGCATTAAGAGTTAAAGCTGGTGGAATTACTAATACACAAATTGCAATGAGCACAATTCAAAATAATAAATTAGCTAATTCAGGTTTTACTTTGGGCGGTCAATCTGTGAGTTTAGGTCAAACTGTTGCATTGCCAGTTATTGATTTATCAATGTCAACAAATTATCCTGCTGCTTCTTTAACCGGTTCTATCGCTGACGGACAATTAGCACAAGATTATATTCAGGTTACTGAGGTTGATGACTCCAGTATTGAATGGTCTGGCACAGAATTACAAGTTAAAGCTTTAGGAATTACTAATGCAATGTTAGCCGGATCTATCGAAAATGCTAAATTAGTAAATTCTTCTGTATCGTTTGGTGGTGTAAGTCTAGCTTTAGGTCAAAGTGATGCATCTCCTGCATTTAATTTAACTGATTCAACAGGTTATCCTTCAGCACAATTAGTAGGAACCGTTGCTGATAATCAATTGGCACAAGACTATATTCAAACCTCTGAAGTAGATAATTCTTCTATAGAATTTGCTGCCGGCAGTTTAAATATTAAAGCATTAGGTGTTACTAATGCAATGTTGGCTGGTTCTATTGCAAATGATAAGTTAGTCAATTCTTCTGTATCATTTGGCGGTGTAAGTTTAGCTTTGGGTGCATCAGATGCATCTCCTGCATTTGATTTAGCAGATGCATATAATTATCCTACTGCTCAATTAGTTGGTTCTGTTGCTGATGGACAGTTGGCACAAGACTATATTCAAACTTCTGAAGTAGATAATTCTTCTATTCAATTTAGTGCTGGTGCATTAAGTGTTAAGGCCTTAGGAATTACAAATGGAATGTTGGCCGGTTCAATTGAAAATGCTAAATTGGTCAATTCTTCTATTGGTGTTGCCGGTGTTTCAATGACATTAGGTTCAGCATATGCACAACCAGCATTTGATTTAACTAATGCAATCAATTATCCTGCATCTTCTTTATCAGGAACTATTGCTGATGGGCAGTTGGCACAAAATTATATTCAAACTTCTGAAGTAGATAATTCTTCTATTGAATTTACTGCTGATGCTTTGAAAGTTAAAGCACTTGGTGTTACTAATGCAATGTTGGCTGGTTCAATTGAAAATGCTAAATTATCTAATTCTTCTGTAAGTTTTGGTGGTGTAACTTTATCATTAGGTCAAAGTGATGCTAGTCCTGCATTTAATTTAGCTGATTCAACAGGTTATCCTTCAGCACAATTGGTTGGTTCTGTTGCTGATAATCAATTGGCGCAAGATTATATTCAAACTGCTGAGGTTGATAATAGCACAATTGAATGGTCAGGTAGTGCAATTAGAGTTAAAGATCTTGGAATTACTAATGCTAAATTAGCTGGTTCAATTGCAAATGCTAAATTGGTAAATTCTTCTATTACAATTGCAGCCGGAACTAATGCAACTGGTGGTTCATTAGCATCTGATGCTGTTTCTTTAGGTGAAACTTTAACAATCAATGGTGTGACAGGTGAAACAGATGTTACTATTGGTGCCAATGCCATTACAATTGGTTTACCACAAAATGTTTCAGTTACAAATAATTTAAGTGCCGGTGGTAATTTAACAGTAACAGGTGATGCTACAATTTCAGGTCAAGCTTCTATTGCTGGTCAATTCTTTGCTAATAATGCATCTGTACGTTTTGCTGACACTTTATTGGAACTTGGTGTTGGTAATTCTTCTAATATTGACCATGGTTGGTTCTCTAGAAGAGCTGCAGATAGTTATGCGGGTGTATTTTTTGATGAAACCGATGATAAATTTAAATTATTTACATTAGCATCAGCTGATAAACCTGAATCAACAGTCAATACTGCAGATGCTGGTTATGCTGCTGGTTCATTAGTTGTAAATGCACTAACTGCTAATGGTGCTTTATCTGCAAGTGGTTTAAATTATCCTACTTCTGATGGTACAGTAGGTCAAGTTTTAGCTACAAATGGTGATTCAGATTTATTTTGGCAAGATGCTGCTATAGCACCTAGTTTAAGTGTATCAACTTTAACATCTTTGACTTTATCAACAGGTGTTGAAAAGAGACAATTGTATCATTCACGTGCTACAACAACAACATTGGCAGTTTTACCTAGTGCAGCAACAGCAGGTGCAGGTTATGAATTAGTTGTTAGAAATTCAAATCAAGGTGGTTCTTCATTAGCTATTACACGTGCCGGATCTGATACAATTTGGGTTGATTATGCCACTCAATCAGCAGTTTCTAAGGAAGTTACTGCTGATACTACTATTACTTTTGTATCTGATGGTGTCAATAAATGGATTGTAATGTAATT
>JACCDO011838520.1_pt1 | contig 56275 bp, 59 predicted proteins | sample 7446101 | NCBI WGS metagenome assembly JACCDO01 (sample SAMN15323440, study PRJNA562643) | freshwater metagenome | isolation source: river surface water | place: USA:Blue River Watershed | collected 2017-08-16 | reverse complement strand
GCAATTAATTGATTTACAGTTACGGGGTGATTTAGCGCAAGATGAGTCAAAACCATTCACTAGAGTCATTATGCAAAATGCCTAATTATAATAGAATGCCTACCCGTGGAAGAACAACTACTCGTAAAAATGCTGCACCCGGTGGTGCTGGTCGCAGCGTGTCTCGTGCCTCTATGAGTAATGCTAATATCAAGGCGATGGCTCAGAAAATGTTATCTGAGATGAAACCTATCACTAATGCAACTGCCGCTGCAGCATATGACCGTCTTATGGCTGACCGTGCCGCAAAGGCGGCTGCTAAGGTTGCCGCTGCTGAAAGAAAATTAGAGCGCAGTCGCTCTAGAGCAGCACGTGAAGCCTCGGTTGCTGCTAGAAAGGCTGAACGCCAGGCAAAGAAAGAGGAGAAGGAGGCTAAGAAGGCCGCCGCTGCCGCTCGTAAACCCTTAACAAATGCTGAGGTCAAGGCTGCCGCAAACGAAATGCTCAGAAAAATGGGGTTCAAGAAATAAAGGGGGATTAATATCAATAATAGTATTACTATTTAAAATATTAATTTAAAACTGGATTTAAGGGGTATTTCCGCTAATTGCAATTGCCTGTGTGGTTGTACGGCGCTCCTGAGGACTAGATGCAAGAGGAATAGCTGCAACAACCGATGCTGCCCTGGGAACAATAGGAGTGGTGCGCTTCTCAAGGTTCATGAGGAAAAGAAGACGAGGGGTCGGCAGTCCATTCATATAATCCTTTACCACGTCACGGTTAACAGTCTTCTTTGCAGAACGCAGAGTCTGCAGATACTGCCCATGAAGCGCAGCAAGGTGGACATGCCACTTTTTTGGTACAGTCTCCAGTTGCACAGAGCGCTCCTTGTATACAAGACAATAGGTCTTGTAAAGATCCTCGGTCGCATCACGCAGCCAGTTCTCATAGTCCCAATAACGCTGCTTATCCTCAGGGTAGTAGTACAAATAGGTCTTAATTAGCCCCTGTCGACGAAGAGAGAAGAAACGCTCATCAGCACGTGGCGTCTCACCACGGAGAGAACGCACCATCCTATAAGTATTACTACGAAGACGGTAACGAGTTCCTGCACCATCCTTAATCACAATACCTTGCCACTCCCAGCCACGCTTCGAGGCCTCGTCCGCAAACCAATTAGACAGTGTTTTACCATCAAATGATGTATTATACATATCATTCATATGTACAGCATCTTCATTAATTGTAATTGTTCCATCTTCAGCCACGTTTCCACAGTGCAGATGATAAATCTTTGGTGTTTTAACCTGACCAACAACACGATGCTCTGGATGCTGCATCAAAATACTCATAAATGCATTCCTCCCTGGCACGATCTCTGGGTTACACTCCGCATAAAGGTCTGCAAAGGAACGCTTACTGTAAAAACCACCAGTAGCATCAAACTTCGTACGAGATGCAATACGACGCTCATTACCATTATTATATAGGGCGAGCGTTGTACCCTCATAATATTCCCCAATTGTCCAACCAGCAGGCAGCTCAGTCATAGCCATAATATCACTTGTGACATCTTTACCCTTGGGAGGCATTACAGAGAGCGGACGGTTTGTCGTGGTATTCCATACCACTGAGCGACACCAACGCACCTCAGGACGACTGAGGTCTGACACCTTCTTATCATAACGGATAATGGCCTCACCCCTCTCAGCATCCTCAATAACACGCAGGTTACCCCCGGCCTCAGAAGTGATATAGTCTTTCAGTGCAGTCCAAGTATTATAGGTTGAGACCCAGTTTTTAAAGTAGTCAAGAGTAAACGACATTTGGTAAGTAGTATTATAATTTAACATCATGCTGAGCGTTTAGGCAGCTTTACTGCGCACTGATGCTTTATGTTTTCCTTGACAGACCAGTAGAATGGCGGAAGAAGAGGAGCCCTACGTTTTTGAATTAGGTGACACAGTAATCATAAAATCAAAATATTACGGAACAGTCCGTGGTAAAGTATATTATCGTGATGCTGATTTAATCCGTATTTTACCCGAAGATGCAGGAAATCGGCTCTATAACTATGCTCTAGTTGATGGAGAGTTTGACCCAGCCCTCAAGGTTCGTAAATACATGTATGAGTCAAAGGCCGTGGTTGATAGTTTTGTCCAACAACACGACCTTCATGCTGGACAGCTGATTGAGACATTTAGTGAAGATGGCGAACCTACAGGTGAATACAGTATTACAGAGGTTGACGAAGAGAATGACCGTATAACAATTAAGGATTCTACTGATGCAGTCACTGAGGTTGACTTCAGCTATATTGGTATTCCATTAGACCTTCCATTTGCTATTATAAGGGCTAGGGAGCCTCCGGCAGAGGATGAAGAGGAAGATGAGGAATCCGAGGACGAAGAGGGAGCAACTATAAGAGTTGCTGAGGATAGCGCTCTCGAGGGGGATCTCGAGCGTCAGGTCGAGGATGAGGCTGATGCCAGGGTTGAGTTGCCAGCCGATGCTGTTGCCGCCGATCTCGAGAGCAAGACCGCTGCTCGAGCAGCACTCGAGAGTGCTGTTGTTGGTGATGATGAATTTGATTTGGAGTTTACTGGTTATATTACATTACCTGCACGTGAGCAGGCGGTTTTAATTCCTGAGGTACAGCGTGTATACCCTGATAATATTCAAAAGGCAGATGCACTTCAGGACTTCACCACCTTCTTGACTGCAAAAGAGCAACAGGATATGAAACAGTTGCGACGTATTCGTGCATTAACTGAATCAGTGTTCACCCTTAAGAACCAGCTTATTGAATACAATCCTGACAACTCTTTCAAGCGTATGTATCCCCAGTCTGCAACCTACCTATCAGAACTCCTGAAACTTGCTCATGTCCCTTTGGCACGTCCAGTGCTAGATGTATCTCTAAAAGTATATAATCGTATTAATCCTGAGCGCCCTGAAGAGGAGCAATGGGTTGTTAATGGTACGGTTGAGGCCAGTACAAGAAAGAAGGCCAAGAAAGCTTATGAGAAGGCTCGTCTTGCAAAGAAGACCGAGGCAGAGATTCAGGAGGAGTTGGCCGAGATTGAGGCGGAAGACAAAAGCGCAGCGATTGAGTATGATACAGAGAAAAACACACTTACAGTTGTTGATTTTGTAAATGAACTGAAACAGGCCAACGAATATTTGGCAGGGTCATCTACAGGTATTATTAAGCACTGGATTCATGATGCAGGGTATAATGAGCGTTATAATAGACCTTGGCGGCCTGGTGCTGAGGTAACTGATGATAATGCATGGCAGGCTAAGATTGATTCAGAGTTCTTCAGAAATGAGATACCTGATCTATCTGTTACAGAGGTGGATGCATTGTCAACCTCAATCGATGACCCTGCATTTATGAAGATAAGTAAAACCTATTTCTCAGTGCGTCGTGCATTAGGTGCTACATTTAAGCCTAATGTAAATGGCGGCAAAGAATCTTACATCAAGCCCGAATCTGCAGCTAATAAAAACGATATTCTGTTCCCATTAAAATACAGTCAATATCTTGGTGCAACAAGAACAGGCCTTATTGTTGAAGATAGTTATGCCTCTAAGGTGTTAAAGAAGACTATGTACGAGATTTTGGCACACGAAGGGGAGATACAGGATGTTGCTCGTGGTGATAGTATTATTACTATTGGTATCGGCGGCAATACATTAGGTAATATCAAATTGGCGGACTTTATAGGTATTTTAGAGTTACGTGGGTTTGGTCCAGCGGAGATTATCAGACGTCTGTCCCATTATGGTATGGAGCAACTTGAGATTAATACTGAGGTAGGTGAAGTGCTTAACAATAAAGTGGCAAATTACATTAATGCTGTAAAGGCATATGTGAAGGAGTTACGTGATACTCTTGAAGGTAGACGGGCAGAATCTATGGAATCCAAGCCAGATATTATGATTGAGGATATTACAAACTGGTTGGTTAATGATGTAATTAATTCAGAGCCTATTTTGTTTGGCTTGAAGCAGGAGCTGATAAAACAGAGCCCAAGACTCGCTAAAAGTGATTATGCGCTACTCTCCTATATCTATAAGGAGGCAGGTAATCTACTTTTAGCCGCCGCTGGACAGAATCCCGATGAATTGGCAGTACAGCGACGTATTGCAACTAGAGCCATCTATCTAAAAGCACTACAGGCCGGTGTTGCTAAACAGCGTCTTATTCGAGAATATGGTGAAAAACCACGAGTAAATCCCTGTAAACATGTTAAGCTTCTCGAGACCATTAATAGTATCGAGGACGATGCAACACGTCTTGGTCATTTGGCGAAGTTTGTGGTGAAGTATCAGGGCGACCGTGAAGAGAACTGGATTAAGTGCTCTATCTGCTCACGTGACCTTCTCTGTGTGCACAGGATGTTGGAGATTCAGCAGTTTATGCATAGTCGTGAAAAGGAGACTATTAAAAAAGAGCTGAATCTCCGTTTCTGTGGTCCACTTATGGGTAAATACTACCAATGCAGAAACTGCGGACAGCCAATGGAGGAGCTTGATTTTGATAATAATGTACAGTTTAATGATGCAGGTAAACCCATGACAACCTATGCGGTGATTGAGGATATGCAAAAGAAGGAGAACGACTTTATTGAGAAGATGCTTGGTGCTGAAACCGATTTATCCTCTGCTGATGATGTAATCAATAAGATTTTGGGTAAGAAGGAAAAGAGAACGATTGTTAAGGATTATGGGTCAGAGACTAAGAACTCCATTTACAGAATTATTAAAGAGCTGGCGTTGAAACTCGGAGTCGTTCCAAATGTTGAGGATTTTGACCGAATGATTGAGCAGGTGCAAAACGTGATTAACGACCTCCCTAGTCGTGAGCGATTTGCAAAAGAACAGAAGCGTTTGGCGAAGGAACTCGGAAAAAAGACTAAGCGCTTGCCCGATTATGATGTCATCCTTCAACGCACTACTGTTGTTGCTGCAGGTGCATATCTCCTTATTCATATTCAGTCTCATTTCCCCGAATATCTTATACAAACAACTATTCCATTATGTAAACGCCCTGGCTTTACAGGATTCCCTTTTGGTGCTGAAGAGGATTTAACAGGCGTTGAATACATGGCCTGTGCAATCGCATCAATCAATACAAACGATATCCCATGGAGTATGACGGGATTCCAGGATCTTGAGGAGAGTAAGCGTCTGAAAACCATAGTTAATGGATTAATGGATATTTTACGCCCTAGTACGGAAAATGCCGAGATACAGCAACAGTTTGCCTTAAAGCGTAGATATTTGAGGGAGACTTATGGTGCTGAGCGTGGTGAGGGTCGTCCAGTTGATCAGATCAGTCCATTTTTCCTTCCTGTGCAAAAGATTATTGATGCTGCAACAGCCGCAAAAGAGGGCACTATTATTATACCTGAAGTTACTACTAAAACCACTGTAACAGCACGGGCGGATATCTGGATCCAGATGGCGAATAAAATCGGCAGACAGGAGGGTCAAGAGAAGGGGGATATTATAATAGGCAGCCCATATTTGGAGGCAACAACCGCATATTCGCCAATTAGTAAACCTAATGAGTTCTGGAAAGATAAGGGACTTCCCGAGCTCCCTCGCAGAACATTACATCGCCAGACACTGGGTACAGCCCTAAGTGTACCTTTCAAACCTAGACCGTTATCGGATGTTCTTTTGCCCCCTCCTGAGAATCTCTATTATGTGCTGTTCCTAAATGTATGTTTCCAGGGTGATAGATATGGATTACCACATGAGCCAGGATTTAACAATCGTTGCCCACATTGTGAGTTCCAGTTCCCTACAAGTCGTCTTTTGATGGACAATGAGAAGGAGGGGTTGGTTGCATTACAGAATCAGCAGGTGGAGATTAATCGTGATACCTTTACTGCATTATTAGATGCTAGTCACCAGCGTTATTCAGTGACCCCTTATGTCCGTCCTGAGCTTCCTGCAGGGTTTGATATAATGAGAACAGTTGCATTAATTGAGCCGCCTCCTATTGACGAGTGGAAGGCTATTATGGAGGAGACAATACAGGCATTAGGAGAATTACCTCCAGGTGCTACAAAGACTCAGATACAGGAGGCTCTTGGTAGATTGGCAGAGACCGGTGCTGAAGCGGCCGATGCACTTCACAGTCGGTTACCAAAAACCGCCTTAGAAACCCTGAAAATGATATTCAAGATGGCACCTAATGAGATAGGGGAGGTATTATTAACATATCTAATAGTACCATTCAATCGCCTAATAACAAACATGACACTTGACCCATTAAACAGAGTCCAACCCGACCTTAAGGAGGAGTTATCTGAGCAGCACGTTGATGATATTGTTGCAAATATCCTTGCCCCTAATCTCGATTTAGTAAAACGCTTTGCATCCGACTTTGAGCCTGGGCGCAGTCCATTTGCACGAGCCAAAATGGAAAAAGCTGTTCAGCAACTTGCACAGATTCCACCACTTTTAGAGCAGATAAATGCATCCAATATTCCGGGTTCTAAGAGAACATTGCATTATTTGATGCAGGCCTTAATACTACCGCCATTAGCTGGTATGATGGATCCAAATCAGTTGCCTGATGAGGAGTTTGCTCAGTCTGCCTCTGATGCAGTTCGTGATAACTCGGTACGTCTATTGTTCCAGCTAATAACAACTGCATTGGCGAAATACAGAAAGGAGCGTTTGAGTTATTCGGACAAGGAGATTAAGGAGAGGCTGCAGGTTCGTGCCGAGCAGGAGAAGGTGAAGATTATTGAGGAGATTAAGGCTATGTCAGACGACAGAAAGAGAACCGAGATGTTGTACAAGAAGTTTGGTTTGGAGAAATATTCACTTAGTGGCACCAAAGATGTCTATAAATATAATCCAGAGCGCTATGATATTGAACGTACTGAACGTGCAGACGCCGGCATTGTTGATTTTGCTACCGATGGATTTGGTCCCGAAGGAGAGCCTGTACCTGAACTCTATGGCGGCGACGAAAACGGCATCTTTGATTTTGGTCCACAAGTTGAGGTTGGCTATGACATTGGTGGTAATAATGAATATGATGATGAAGTTGAATTTGGCGGAGATGACTATTAGGATGTGTTTTACCAATATCCTTATAATATCAATTAAAAGTAATGAGAGAGCTGCTGTTTGGTGGAATTATATACTTAACAGGAGTTGCAATAATTTTAATTATAAAACCCAGTCTGTTTTTCAATAATGAGGGGCGCTGGAAAGAGTTTGGAATAGGACGCAATCCCGAAAGCTATACCTGGTTCCCTCTTTGGCTGTTCTGTATATTTTGGGCATTAGTCAGCTATTCTATGGTTTATCTCTTGATAAGAACCGTGGAACGTAGTTCAAATAATATGCAGTTTAGTAACAGTTTTTCTAGTAATAATGAGCCGGTTCAATCAATAAATGAAAGCCCAAGAAATATCACAAGTAGGCCACGTAGAGCACAACATAGAGGGTTAAGACGTAGGCTAACTCCGGCCGAGGATTATGGCAATATGAGACCTGGTGTATATGTAATGAATGAGGTAGCCACAGCCCGTAAGGGTATCCCTCATTACATATATTATGGGCAAAACGATATTTAAATTGGCTGGTCACACACCTCTGATTTAGCACTTGCCAATATCTGGCCATACACAATAGTCCAGAATATTGCAAATGCTAAACCAAATATTGAGGCCATTCTCCAATTTGGTGTAAATGTCATTGGGAACCTAATTGTATTGAATGGGAATGCAAATATACCAATCAGAGGTTCTAGTAAAAAGAATAATATAGTTATAATTCCGGCCGGAACGGCAGGATATAATGAGTTTAATGATAGTTTCCCACCATCAAAACTACAATCACCAATACTTGAAAATATCATATTTGTTAAAAAGCTGGCAATAAATGTTACTGCAGTAACAATTATAACAGTTGCATAAGGTAATAGATTGCCAAAGCTGCTATTCATATAAAAAATTACTAATACAGCTGCACCGACAAAAGCGCCGTTTACAAGACTTATACCAAGACGAGCGGCGGTCATATCTGGATAAAGAGCGGAAATAGACATGGTCTTTAAAGTCGCATGAGGGTAGATGGCCGAGGTCAAAATTAAGAGAAAGTCTGCAACTACTGCACCTAAATTGTCTGAAGCACAGGTGTCGGCACAAGCTGCAGAACTATTACGTTCAATGGGTATTACTCCAGTACCACCCTCTGCTCAACCAATTAAAGTACGACGTGTGCGTGCCCCATCACCTGTTGCTGAAGAGGGGACTAAGACACCCACTGTCACTAGGAAACGTACCCCTAGCCCTGGGCGTAAAATATCCGAGGCAACTGTGAAACTGGAGATTGCCCCTGAGGCCACTGAAGGTATTGATCTCAAAACCTTTTACGAAAAACGCCGTAAACGACCCAATCTCTATAGCTATGATGGACGTGGTAATCTTGTTATACGGGAAAAAGATGGAAGCATTAAATCAACTATTGCACTTCCTAAATATCGAGCGGTCTCTGCTGCTGAGTTGTCTGACCTGGATACTGAGCGTGCTGAGAAGATTAATGAGGCTGAGGAGGCGTATGAGCAGGCGATGGAGGAGTTGCGAGCTACACGTGATGCGTATGAGCGTGGGCAACTTCATGCAGATGCTGTGATTTCGGCGCAGCTAGATGTTGAGCGGGCTAATATTAAGCGTTTTAATGCATATTACGCCGAGCGTTCAACTCGTAATATAGTTGGTTTAAGATTTAACAAGCTGTATCCTGAAATGAAGTTTGGCACAAATTTAATAGACTATCCCGTTATTCAAACAGTTGTTGCAGATTTACCATTAAAGAGATACTGGGTCAAACCGATGACTGAGAGTGAGGAAGCGGATGAAGAGGCAAAGGCGGATGAAGAGGCCTCTGCTGAGAGCTCTGAGGGTGATGGCTCAGAAGAGGGGGTTCGTACAACAGATAAAGGGGTTGGTAGCAGAAATCCTCTTGATGCCCCACCCACCTCTGGTACAGTCATTCTTTTCAATAGACCGGATGACAATATCTACGGGTATTTGGCTATGGACTACGCAGTCCAGTTCAGTTGGCGTGGCGTGAAATACTACACTGCAGACCAGGCTATAGCAGCTGAGAAAGCACGCTTTTTCGGTAATCCTGCTACCATTAAGGATATTATGCGCACTCGGTCTACTACAAGTATGAGATCAATGGCACGGAAGCTTGGTGCTCCCCCTACAGATGCCACAAAAGCTCTGGGCAGCTCCGAGGAGGCAGCAACCGCTGCAACACCCGCTGAGACCGATGCTGAGCGCTTGGCCAGGGAGCAGAAGAACACGGACTGGGATGCACAGCGCCCTAAGATTCTACGCAGTATCCTGATGGCCAAGTTCCGTGAACATCCCGCTCTTGGTCAACAGTTGATGGATACAGGTGATGCTGTGTTGGCGAAGGCAGACCACCGTGATATTGAGGATGGCATTGGTATTGCAATTACAGACCACCGTGCGGGTATACAGGCTAAGTGGCGTGGTAAGAATGAGCTCGGCCAGGCTCTCATGGATGTACGCAGACAACTTCGTGGGGAACCTGAAGAGCCTGCTGGCGTTGCTACTATACCAAAGGTAGGGGTGGAGGAGAAACCCAAGGACACTATCTCGGCAATTGACTATGAGACAAGCAAGAAGATGGCAGCCGCTACTGTAATTAGACGGAGAAAGGGTGGAGATATACCTGTAAATACAACTCCGGTTAAAGATGGACTTATGATCGACTTTTAAATATATAATATGTAAGCATTCAATATTCTTTTATACATCTATAATAGAATGGTGAATTATGGAATAAGGTCAGGTCATGTTAGAAATACAAGACGATTGTATGAAAATCCTAAACACGTTGTTTTAGAGCCACGTCGTAATTATGCGGTTGCAGATGAATGGATTGAAAAATTACAACGTGAAGTCTATCCTGGAAAAGGACACAATGTCCCTACATGGTCTATTTACCCAAATAGAATGAATAATAACTCATATCTATATAAATATCAAAATCAATATGTGCCTATTCCCAAAGAGTTGGGAAGTTTTTGGGGAATCAACAATTTAAGTCAGAGACCTAGGCATGAACAAATGCAAATATTGAAAAAACTCTATAAATTGGGTTTATGGAAACGTGAGCAGAACAAAAGAATAAACCAAATAACTGGTGATAAACCATTAATGACTCCTGAGCAGAGTTTACAACAGTTTGGTACACAATCTGTTAATGCGATTAGTAATTGGGCTGCAGGACCAGAGCCTGTTCATAATATCTCTCTAAATGAAGAGGAGGAGAAACGGCGTAAAGAACAGGAGCTACATCAGCAACAAGAACAGGAGCTACAACGTCGCCGAAATCAAGAAAAATATTGGAAAAATACTGAAAACTCAAGAAAAACAATTAATAAAAAAAATAATAGGGGATTTTTCAAAAAACTGTTAGGATCCAGGAGTACCCAGAAAACAACTTACAGTCACCCTATTTATAAACAGATGTCTAATAATTTTGAATTAGAGGCGCAAGCTGCAAAACAGGCAAGTAAAGGTGGGAGAAAAACAAGACGCCGCACTACTTCATAACTGCATATGGCTGAGGAACCTGTAATGGTAGAGGCTTAACAGTAACACCTTTTGCCTTACAGTCTACCGTATCTGCTTTATAGGTGTAGCACACATCATTTTTGTCTTTATACGTAACCTTACCAGCATTAGCTGGACTAGGCCACTTATAAAAAATGGGTCTGTCAATCGCAAACATACGGAGCAATATAAATCCAATAATTATGCCTGCAATAAGCGCAGGGAAACGAATAAAGATTTCCGACATCTAATTGTATACAATATAATAACCATGAACAAAATTAGAGATGATTGCCGATATTATTCGAACCGAGAATTTTAAATATGTTTTTTCTGCTCTTCTTGGAATTGGGACTGTAATTGTTATATTTAGGCCTTATTGTAAGGGCGATGATTGTGCTATTTGGAAGGCACCTCCTGTGAAGGAGGTAAGTGACGGAGTCTTCAAAGTTGGAGAGAAATGCTATAAGTTTACGGAGTCGGAGAAGGACTGCCCTAAGGAGGGTAAAGTGATTGAGGCTTTCAGAGGGGAGTTCACCTGTAGACCCATGTCTAATGCGAGAAAATTCATGTGGTAATCTTTACATGATTTTTAGAGAATGTCAGGTACCTCACTCGATGATTTAGACGGCAAAACTGGACCCACGATTGAAGATGATGATATCATACAGAAGATCTATTCAGAGATGAACGGACCTTCTGGTGGTAATACTATGTTACCCCCGGCACCAAGTGCGAGAGCCATGGGTCAAGCACCATTACCTCCAGTAGGACACATGTCACAGATCGCAATGGATCCCATGCCAGCAACAGCACATATGATTGGCGGACAGCATCCGACCCCGGCTGATTTTGCCCATGCAATGCATGGCATGCCTATGATGCAGCCCTTGCAACAGCAGCAGATCTATCAGGCTCCACCCCCACCCCCTCCATCAGCTGGCCTATTAAGTTCGTTATCGGCGCCAGTGTTACGTGAATTCAAGACACCATTGTTGGTTGCCCTAATTGTTCTTGTAATGAGCCTTCCTATCATTAATAGCATGATTGGCATGTATATGCCGTCATTGCTTCGTATGGGTGGTGATTTGACCCCTATTGGTATGGGTGTGAAGGCGTTGGCGGGTGGAGCATTGTTCTGGATTTTACAAAGGGTTGTTGCTCCTCTTATTTAGTGACTCCTGAAAGTAGAGATGCTTAACTTTAAGAGTAGCAAAGTGACCAAACAGGTTGCACAAGGTTTGGGAATATTTTATATAGTTTATGCCATATTTAGTATTGGTATCCCTGGTCTACTGCTTTCACTAGCTGCAGGCCTAATTGTTATGGGTATGCAGAACTCATTTGAGCTTGCTGTGGCGGCCGCCATACTTGTTGGTCTTCTGTATAAGATTGTGCCTTTTAGAAAACAACGGGAGGGGTTCCAGACTGTGTCGGCCGCTGAGGTGAGTCAGCGTATTGCAGGTATGCGTGCAAATGCGGTTAAGCCTGCTCCTCCCGTTGGGTACGATAAGGGTAATGCTCCAATGACGGGACCAGAGGGTGTTCTTGGTTCAACCTATGCCGAGGGATTTGCAAATCTGTATGAGGGATTTGAGAGTGGCTCTGCATCTGAAACTAAGGTTGAGAAGCCTGCTGCGGCAACCTCTGGTCCCGCATCTGCGGATATTAAGCCGGCTGTAAAGGAGGAGGTTTTGCCTGCCAAGCCTGTTGCAGCGGCTGTAAATGCAGATAAAAAGGAGAAGAAAAATAAGGAGGCGGTAACTGCGGGATTCCAGGGTAGTAATGATGGATTGTTCCGTCTTGGAGAGATGCCTAGTGAGTCTAGTGGTGGTCCCCATATTGATGCAAGCTCCACTATTCTCTCTGCTATCAGTTCTTTGAAGCCCGACCAGTTACGAAATATGACAGATGATACTCGTAAACTTTTGGATACACAGAAGTCTCTCCTCGGTATGTTGGAGACAATGAAGCCTATGATTACTGATGGACAGGAGCTCCTCAGCTCATTTAACAGTATGTTTGGTAAACAGGGTGGTGGTGGTTTATTCAAACTTGGACAGTAAAACGATTAGTAATATAATTAAAAGTAGTATATTTTAATACTGTTTTTAACTGTATGTGATCTCGAGATCGCTCTCGAGTGTTTTTTGGTTTTCGAGATCGTGGCTGGCTATTTTTTAAAAATATTTTTAAGAATCCAAAAGCATTGGCAGCGATCTCGAGCATTAGTAGAAAATGCCGCCTAAGTCATTAAAGCTAAAGAAGATGCGTGGTGGTGGTCTAACATCACCTAATTACAGACTTTATGGTGGTGCACCAACCTCTTTCTTTGATAGTCCAGCATTTACAAACCTATTGATTCTACTACTTTTAGGTGTTCTAGGTTTCATAGTTTATCACATCTATAAAATGAATTACAGCACATCTATAATTGCTCCGACAGTTCAACAACAACCCCCAATTAATGTAACAGTTGAAACCTCAGGAAACGGAGATGACCGTTACAGCATGCCGCCTAAACCCTTACGGTTTTGGCGAGCACCCCCTGACACCTCTGTTTGGAATCCAACAACATTACCAACAGTTGCAACACGTGGTCTTCCCGAGCAGTATCAGACAATTGGACTCCTTAAATATCCTGGCGGTGAACTGAAACCCCTTCTTGGTCGTAGAACAGCTGGTAGCTCAGACCGTTGGAACTACTATACTCGTACCGATACCTATAACCCTGTACCTGTGCCATTGAAACAGGGTCGTCGTGACTGTATGGAGGATACAGGATGTAATGAGGTGTTTGATGGCGATAAACTTAAGTCTCTTAATGGTGAGGAGGTAGGGGTGACATTATATAAAATGAATGGTCCCACATATATTAGTGGCATTTAATCTGCGCCAGTCATCGTTCTCTTTAAAAAGCACTATAACACAGAATGGAATACAATTTATGTAGTGGTGATGCCAATATAGGATTCCCAATTAATATACAAGGTAAATTACAAACCAGTGATCTTAGCTTCAAAAATATTCAAGCAAGTCCTGATGTATATATTGCATTTGGTACTATGAAGGAACGTAGATTTATCTCCAACAAGGCTTTTGGGGTCGAATCATGTACTATATACGATAACAGTAATACTACTATTACTTATAGTGGTATTAGCTACAAATTAATATCAATACAGATATGTAAACAAACCCATTCCGGCTCTGAGTGGCCTATGAAGTCTGGTGCAACCTATGATTATGAAATGATTATGACATTCAAGCGTGAGATGGGAACTGATACAAATAATCCAAGTACCTTTTTGTTTATTGTTCCAATTTATACAAAGACCACAAAAGCTAATTCATCAATCAAGCAAAGTGATGTTGCAACAGCTTTCTTCCAAGACACTGTAAAAAATACAATTGATTCCCTGTCATCAGTGCCCCTTACAAGTTATGTCCCTAAATTCACATCATATGATGAGATATTTAATGATTTGAAAACCAAGCAATACGTGTATTATCAATCTTGTATTCAGTTACGCCCACCACCTGTGAACGATAAATGGAGCGTTGTCAGGCAACAGATGGGAATATGCCTATTTGTTGGTGGCTGGGTGATTGACGATTTTAATACAATTATGAAGCAGTATATCCCATACATTAAGGGGTTTGTTTATGTAAAGCCTGCACGTAATGAGTTTTTTACTGCAAAGCGTCTACCGCCCATGGAAAATAGCAACAATGTTTTGGCATTTATAAGAAACGGTGATAACTGGTCTGCTAATGGTGAAATGGCTGGTAATGCAATTAGTGTTGGTGAGACCAGTTTCACCAAGCGGTTTAGATGGATTAGTGATGGAATTGCTGGCGTCAAGAGCGCTAAACGCCTGAAAACAACGTTAGAGTATCAGTGTATGCCATTAAATAAAATTAGAGACATTGATGGTAAATTGGTGTTACTTGACCCATTAACAAATACACGTACATTGAAAGACGAGGTTGAGGGTACAGCTGCAGATAAAGCTGCACTGGCCGAAATTGAGAAAAGTAAAAATGCCATGAGAAATCTGGCTGCAATTATTGGTTCAATTCTTGCCTTAATTATTTTATTAGTATTAGGTTCATATATTGTACGTGCAATTTTGAATCGCAGTAATACACCTGAGGGTGCAGAGGCTATTGCAGCAGCTGCAGTTGCACTTGGTACAGCAGCTGCGAATGCCGCTTCAACTGGTGACTCTAAAGCAGCACCTACTAAAGCAGCACCTACTAACGCAACCACTAAAGATGACTCTAAGGCTGCACCAGCACCAGCACCAACACCAGCACCAACACCAGCACCAACACCAGCACCAACACCTGCACCAACGCCAGCGCCTGTTGCAGCAAAAGCAACGCCCTAATAGTATAATTACTGTTTAGATATGGATAAGTATATTATTTTTGGATTATTAATTGTAATGGCTCTACTTTTGATAATTCATCTTTATCGTAATGATAATGTTAATGAAAAGTTTGCAAACCCTGAATTACCTAATTTAGAGTCATGCCCGGCATCTCTCAATAGATATACTACTGATGTCTCCATTAATTGCTGCGATGGTAATATTGTTAATGGTAAGTGTAGTGGAGAGCCGGTTTGCACCTTGAGTGAAAAAACAGCTAAACTACCACGTTGTATTGAGTGGTACCAGCAATATCTTAAGAAAATGGCAAAGCGTCACTGCCCATCTGACCTCAATAACTTTTATGAAGATAATAAATTAGTTAAAATCGGATTTTGTACTGACTCCCCTTTAGCATCAGATCTAAGATCACCATTAAAAGATGATGCCAATAAATGTAATGTACATAAAAGCAATGAGCAGAATCTGAAAGACCCTAATAGTTGCTTAGTAAAGAAAATGCTTGAGAAGATGTTGGTCCCTACTCCATTAAGTACTAAAACAGCAGTTCTTGTATTACCTAATGCACCGGTTGTACTACAGGCAAATTACATGGATGAGATGCAGTCTAAAAACTGTATGGATAGACCGACATCTGATGCTGCACTAGATATTGTAATGCCTGGTTGGCGAAATAATACTGCGTTCAGGGCGCAATTTTACAATAAAATGGAGTTTTGTGACACAATTAAACGTCGTCTAGATGCACGTAGAGAAGACCCTAATTACACAAATCCACTTGAGGATATTGCTTACGGTGAGAGCCAGCGCTTCAAAGTCAACTTCAGACGTCCTAAATTCCGTTGGGCATTCAACTGGAGATGGCCTAAAATGCGGGGCATCAGATGGAGACCACGAGCTTATGGTATTTGTAAAAAATGAAAGGTTTAGTCAAACATGCCAAACATACTTTTCCACCATCCACCCTCTTTGCTCATTAAATACACCCCCGTTTTTTCACCCAAAGGCACAGTCTCAAGTGGAGGGCGCTTATAGTCAATTGTGGGGGCGACGGCAGACCATTCATTTTGCGCAGCACACCCATCGTCAATAGGCTCATAAGGATATGAGTCACTGCTGGGTCTCATAAAAGGGACTTTCATTTGCAGTTTGGACTCGGGCATGGTCGGGTCACCAGCTAATGACCTAACATCATTAAGGTGTGCAGCATGTAATGTATGACGATTACGTTCAATGAATAGTGCACCAATCCAAAGTAGACCAATCACGCCCAATACCTTTGATTGACGTGTAAACCACAATAACAGTAGTACTGTTATAAACATTATAACCGGATGATGTAGTGTCTGCAACATCCAGTTAGGAGTATACTTCATAAAGATAAATGCAAAAACCAATAAACCAAGTACATAAAAGTTCTCCATCCTCTGCCTTATCTTCTGTTTAAAATTGTTCTCTAAGGGCTACTAAAATTGATTCACAATCTGTAAAGTAGATATAGGTAAGCCATACAATGAGTAATATACCTAAGATTCTTACATCACAAGGTTATACAGTTCTTAAAAGTTTTCTAGGTGCAGAGCGCTGTCGTGAATTTGGAGAGCGCCTTACTATGAGTCCTCGTGAGGCTATTAAAGGTATGGGAAAAGACCCATTTCCAATCTACATGGAATCAAATACAAGACTCTATCTGCCACGTGCCTGGGCTATCAAAGAGTTAGGTGCACCTGATGCTGATATAACGCCGGAAGGCGTTGACCTACCAAAAACTATTACCTTTAATGGTTCACCACGTGATTATCAGGTGCCGATTATTGAAAAGTTCTTGAAGGCCGGGGCAAATGGACTTATTTGTGTTCCTTGCGGGAAAGGTAAGACCTTTATGGCGATTAATATTGCCTTACGTCTTGGCAAGCGATTCTTGATTGTTGTTGACAAGGAGTTTCTTCTGGAGCAGTGGCGTGGTGAGCTTGGAACCTGGGCACCTGGGCTGCGTGTTGGTATTCTACAGGCAGGTAAAGCAGAGGTAGCGGCGGATAAGTATGATTGCACTATATGTATGATTCAGACCCTGTGCTCCCGTGACTACCCTAAGGGTTTCTTTGATGATTATGGTTTCACAATCTTTGATGAGTGTCATAAGCTTGGTGCAGCTCATTTCAGTAAATCGCTGCAGAAGATTCAGACAAAGCGGATTCTTGGCCTCAGTGCAACACCTGATAGAGAAGATGGTATGGCCAAGGTGTTTGAGGCGTATATTGGCAAACCTGTATATCAGGAGAAGGTGCGTGAGCCAGACCCAACTGTTAAGGTGCGTGCAGTTTATTATCCTGGAGCTGATGCAGACTGGACTGATGTACCAACAGATTGGAAGGGGGATGTTGTATTGCCGACACTCTTAAAGAAACTTACTACCAGTCAACATCGTGCACAAATGATAACCAAACTAATTATTGAGTTGTGTGAGGAGAAAACACGGCAGATTCTTGTTTTGAGCGACCATAAATCACTCTTAGAGTTGCTTGAGGCTGGCCTCCCAAAAACACTCAAAGTCGGATATTATATAGGTGGAATGAAGAAGCAGGATCTTGCAGACAATGCCACAAACTGCCAGGTTCTACTTGCAACATATGCAATGGCATCCGATGCCTTGAATATTCCATCTCTTAACTGTGTTATCTTGGCAAGTCCACGGAAACGGGTTGAACAGTCTACAGGGCGAATTCTGCGTCAGAAGATTGAAGAACGCACAATAGCACCCATTATTGTGGATATTGTTGACGTTCATGAAACCTATAGGCGAATGTGGCGGAAACGGGAAGAGTATTATAAGAAATGTCATTATGACATTAAACCAGAGGGATCAGGTGCTCCAGAGCCGGTTAATGATATTGTTCAGTCGCAACAACAGCAAATCAATACGGATAAGCCCCTGTTTGTCAGACGACCACGCTAATTCCAGTTTTCGGCTTTTATCTTCATCCGCTCCCGCAGTAGGCCTCTCTGCTCAGGTAATAATAATGAAACACGTGATTTATTTGTATTATTCTCATTAGTTATCATTCTATACCCTAACAGTTTATATGCACGACGCATCATTAATTTTTTAGTTGCAGTTGTGTAAGGCATTGTATCTATCATATCAAAAACAGCTACAAGTTCATTATATGCGTTTTCGGGCTCATATGTAATATTTATATTTTGCATAAATGTAGCAAATTTGTGTGCGGCGTTTGTTGCAGCCGCTGTTAGTTGTGGAGAGTTTGGCTCTTTACGCATTAAATGTTGATATTCAGCTTTGGCTATATTAATTTGTTCATTTGAAGCCCCTACATTTACTAGATTTGGTAACCATGTTTTATTAAAATTAGATAGTCGTTTAGTAGTATTATTTACATTATTAGGAAATCGCACAGTTTTCCTTCTTTTAAGAGTAGCCAATGCATTTCGTAAAGCAGCTGCTACATTTGCATTAACATTTACTTCAAACTCGTCACTATTATTATTGTTATTATTATTAATATTTATTTTGCGTCTCTTAACAGTTTTACCATTAAGAAATGAACCTTTTCGTCTACCTAAACTAGAATTATCGGCCATCTAATAGTAATTAATATCAATTATGGATAATTTTAGTTAATTACTTACGATTCTTGCGGTTTTTGCGATTCTTACGACTCTTACGATTTTTCCGTCTTCCTCCCGTCTTTACACACGCCGAGCTCATCCCAGCACGACCATCAGAGGGGACATTGAACATTACAGGTACACCAGCCTGTGTAACAACTGCATCGGCACCAGTACGCAAATGTGTGTAACCAGCTGTGGGCTGCTCTAAAGGTGTGCCACCAGAATAAGGGGGAGTTAATGCACCGCCTGCCATTTTAACGGCAGATGCCGAACCATACACATAGTTTGTTACAGGATTTACACCAGGAACTGCCCCAGGTAGCGAGGCATAACCGGGCTGTGTAGGGGGTGTCGGACTGACGTGACTGGGACCACCAGGAACAGCTGCACCGTTCTCACAAGCAATACGGTTAAAGGATGCAGCGACATTTGGGGAATCACCGCCAGCAATAGGGGCAGGTGAAACCTCATAACGCCCTCCCCGCATTCTGCGGCTACCCCTGCGATTTCTACGACTTCTACTTCCTTTGATAACGGAGGGGGCTAGGGGGACAGCCTGTCCCCCTCCTCCACCCTTCATTGCGAGTGTAGGACCAGCATAACCAGGTAAGGGTCCAGTTCCACTCATGCCAGGGAGACCAGTCGGTGTAACACCAGTAAGTGCATAACCAGGGGCAACCGCCTGACAGTTACCAAGAGAACCGTCATTTACTAAATAAGGCATTCCCTTGACTAAAACCTCGGGACCAACTGAATAACCCGCACCAAGGTTGCCGCCTGACATACGGCGACGGCGACTGTTTGTCTTCCTATTTTTTCTATGCCGGGTTCTATGCGCCATAATCTAATAGTAGTATATAAAATTTGAATATTCCTAGCCAATAATTATATTGTAACGACCAATGTCGCAATTACAGGCCACACGATTTAATTCTTCATGTGCCATCTGCTACAATGATTACGCAGATGGGGATATCCTTAACTCGCCGGATAAATGTGGTCATCTATTCCACAAAGAATGTCTAGAAAAATGGCTCCTACAGAAACAGGAATGCCCTACATGTAGATGCACTATATCAGTTGCAATAAAGCAAGCAACGCCAATTACATTACCACGCTCTACACCCAATATATATGGCTCCCTTGATTTGATGGAAACACTCTATCTCTTTAATCTGTTACAAGCATTGGTAAGACCTCTTGAAAAGAAACCGCATTTATATGATATTGCACATACTGATTTTACGAAGTCGCTTGCAGAAACCTTCAAGGTATCAAAAGGGCGTGATACTGCACAGCAGTTATATAATCAAATTATAGCAAGTAATATCAATAATTATAGATGTATAGTTATTGATATTTGTAAAGAACTTTATGAAGCATTGTTGAACTTTATCCCAAAAGAGGGATTTACACATAATGAACTTGTACGAGAAAACTATTTCCGTGTATGTGCAATTCCAGTAATTGAACGCTTTAGAGATAAGTACCTTAATGCAGACTGAAAGCATCTGCGGCAGATAGTGGGGTATTTGCAGGTAGAATCTGAGCAACTTCAAACTTTTCAAATGTGTTATTCCATTTTACATCCACATACAGTTCATTGTTTGTAGCAAACGCCTTCCGTAGTTCCTGACTCTGAGTCATTCGTGGTACACAGATACGTCCAATCTCTATCCCTTCATCGGCAGACAAAATATAACTATCAGGTAGTTGAGTGGCGGTGTCACGACGGAGTACAGCACAGCGCTGCTGGACAAGTTTGAGAGTATGTACACGGGGCTGCGGCTGTGTAGTTGGCTTGAGGCGTGCCTGATGTTGCGGCATCTGTGCTTCAGAGCGTTTCAAATCCATACTAGTTAGGAGCTCCTGGGCAACAGAATCATCACTCAGTCCAAGGCGAGCAGCAGTCTTCAACTGTGCCTCCTGCTTTCTGAGCGCAGGAATCGCTGAACGAATACCTCCACGACCAGGAATCATCCATACAAGACGCCGACGACCAGCAACATCTGGCTGAAACTCCCAGACAGTCCCCTCGTCTGGATGCTCATCACAACGCCCTAGAAACTGCTCGAAAGAGAGTGGCTCAACCAACCGCAAATCAGCCCCCAAGAAATACTGTTGTTTATTCAGTGCATCAAACACTACTTGTAGTGCATTCCATCGAGCGCTATATGGCTCAGCACCAAGAAGATTTTTTCCCTCATTTGCCCAGATATCCTCAATAATAAGAAGCCGTTCAAGACGACTCAGTGTTGCAACCAAAAGAACATCACCCTTAAAGGTCAGTGTAGCCGGCACCTGTAGTTTAAGAGAAACTGGCTCGTCTTTTTCCGTATTCCAATAAACCGCAGGCTGACCGGCTCGTAGAAGAAGTAGTCCAGCACGATTACGACCTTGACGCTGCCATACATAAATTGGTACTGTACTCATAAGATGTGCATCTTTCTGAGGATTCAGATGATGGCTTACACGCCAGTTCGTACCAATAAGGGATTCAATGACGGCAGCTACCTCCTCACGAGACTTGGTATCAAGAGGATGAAGCTGAACAGGGGCAGGAAGCCTAGGCATAGAGTTCGTAATTACAGCAGTGGCAGCCATTTTACTTTTATTATGTTACAGACCCTTAAACTCGTTTAAAAATCAGAGAATGCCGTTGGTACATCATTGTCATTTGCAAAGATGCCACTCATAAATTCACCACCATTCTGAGCAAACTCTGGGGCAAACACCTGCATTGCATTATTGGTTGTTTGCTGAGCCATACCACCTATCCCAGAATCCTGGATTGCATCTATTGCATCCATCTGGGGTGCTGGACGGAACATGCGCTCAGGATGCCGTAGCCTCTCTGGAGCATTAGCATCCTCGTTTTGCTCTGCATAAGGGTCTGTCGCCTCGGTTGATGGGGCACGACGATGACTATCCAATGGTGGCGCCTGTGAGGGTGCTGATGGTCCACCGGGCATTATTGTTCTAGGCGCCTCGACATCAGGCATTGGGAGATTCTCAGGGACAAAGGCAGGGGCGGGCTCGTATTTTGGTGCCGTTGCCGGAACATAATTAACAAATGTATCATTAATACCTAATAGTTTTTGGAGAGGTGTATGTTTCAGTATCAATTGATAACCGAGATAAAGGATAAGAACTACTACAATAAACTTCAACACCACTTCAAACGACATCTACGTCGCCCATGGAAAAAACAATTAGCAGAACAGCAGCAGAATTAAAGACTTAATGTATATTTTATAAATATATAGTATAACATGGCTACTATTAGTGACTTGCTACGTAATACTATTACGGCGTTACAAGAGGTCATTAAGACATTTGATGCATCAATGGATGTGGCTGCACGTGAAGCCCTAATTGTAAAGAAGTTGCAAGATACTGTTATAACTACTAGTGCAGCATCTGCAGCAACTATTGAGCGTTATATGACTTTTATGAATGAAAATATCTTTCCAAAACTCTCTACGGAGAATGTTCTTGATGATCTGCACCAATTAATACCAGTGATTGAGAGGCTGGTTGTGTTAGTCTCAGACGATGGACTCTCCTTAGAGGAGGCCTTGCGGATGGCTCAGACTGCGCAGGTGGTTGCTGTAACTGTTGCTGAGGAGATGAAGAAGCCTGCTTCATTTGCCTGTGTTTTGTCGGCTGGAAAGAGAATATGGCCTCTGATTGCCCGCCTTCTTGCCTCTTTGAACTGCTCTGGTGCCGCTGCTGTTTCTGTGGCTGGCTCGTCTGTGGCCGCTGCTGTCTCTGAAACCGCTGCGGCTGTTGTCCAGCATCTAGAACAGCCTCTGTCCATGGAGCCACCTCAACCAGAGCCCGAATCGGTTCCTGCTCCTCCTTCACTCGAAGGACGTGAGGCAGAACCCAGTCCTTCGGCATCTGATAATACAGACCAGAAGGAAGAGTCCTCCAACTAATAGTTGCTCCATCTCCGTTAACTTCGGTTCGATACCCATTTTCTCCATAATATACCTTTATTGTATTGGTTTTAAAACCTGTCTGCTTGAAAAGCATTATACCCTTAATATGTCATTGTTACGGGTATTTAGACTCCTGGTAAAAATTGATCTAAAGACCAGTCGCAATATAGTAAGTAATCAGCCATTATGCCATCGCTAAGTACAGTTGTTCTTGCATTGAAGGGAGAGGCACGTCGTGCACAGGTGAAGCTCGATGACTCTAATAAAGCCACAATTGAGGTTGCACAAGCCTATTTCAGGAAGAAGGCAACTCCTATGGAGGTTGGATATCTAGACTATGGTGATATCACCGTCCACCTTATTGGATATAAAGATGGTAAGTCTGGAACAGAAAACAAATGTGTATTACCTGCTCCATATGATAAGACTGTGTTTTATGGAGATATTCTCTTATTTGCATCTAAAGGTAAGAGTTGGGAAACCTCTCTTCCGTTTACTGTGGGTGATTGGGAGAAGTTGTGTGAAACGGCGGCAGGTCTTCGTCGTCCAGGAACAACTACTGCTGCAACAAATAAGCAGAAACAGGAGGAGCCAGATTCTGATGCCGAGGCTGACGAAGATGAGGAGCTTGTTCAAAGTGATAATGAAGAGGAGGAGATTGAGGATGAGCTTAACGAGGAGGATGAAGAGGAGGAGGTAGAGCCTATTTTGGAGGAGGAGGAGGAAGAGGAGAAACCTGTTCAACGACGCAAGAAGAAGGTTGCTAATTCACAGGTGCTTACTGGTTACCAGCGTCAAAGTACGTTGCTTGTAACCGAAGCTGACAATGAGCTGTCGGTTGATTCTCCTCCTCATCCAGTGCATACCACTAAATGTCGTGCACGGTTGCAGTTCTTAGTTGATTCTCATGGGTTGAGTAATGCACATGTTGATACGTTGGTGTCAGAGATCTTTAAAGCAAGTATCGAAGAGGCTAACATAAAACATATCTTTCCTCATTGGGATAATCAGCTGTTCCAAGAGATTTATACTCATCGTCAATATAAACTGTTTTCAAATCTCCATCATTCATCTCCGGTTGGTAACCCACGCCTCCTCAAGCGTGTTATTGAAGGTGAGCTAACAATGAGCGACCTTGCACGTCTGAATGATATGGAACTCTATCCTGAAAACTGGAAGCGTTTGCAGGATCTACAGTTGATTAAGGAGCAGCGCTGGCTTGAGGGTAATAAGTCAATTGCTACAAATCAGTTCAAGTGCAACCGCTGTCATAAAAGTGAGTGTACGTATTATGAAATGCAGATTCGTTCTGCGGATGAACCTATGACAAAGTTTATCAACTGTTTGAACTGTGGAAAGAGATGGCGTCAGTAATAGCAGTTTGCGACAAGTCGCAAAATGATAGAACCCGACGACAGCTCATCTTGAAAGAGATGGCGTCAGTAAGTGTAAAATATTAAATGCAAGCGTAAAGTAAGCGAATGGACTTTAATAATTGTAGTAGAACCATTATTCGCCCATATATTCCTGTTTCAAATTCAGTCTTATATGAGCAAAGACGCAATACATCATCACGATCACGTAGCGAAAAACTAAATAGAAGTAGATATGCCGTCTCATACACGAAGACGACGACCAAAGCAATATGTGAGTACGAGACACCTAAAAAACTCAAAACAAATCGCTGTTCCACCGCTAAGCAGGTCTATCAAACCCGGCGATGACTTTTATAACTTTGTAAACTATAATTGGCTCAGGAGAACACGGCTTGTTCCATCTGAATCATCCTTTGGTGTAAGTGAAGAGATAGAGCACAACATTCGGGATAAATTAATTAATCTTATTAAAAACTTAATTAAAAATGAATCAACCATCAAAGATGATAATGAAAAAGCGTTAGCTATATTTTTTAAATCTGGTTTGTATTCAAACCATCATGATAATCACAATAAGACATTCAAAATAATGATGAATAATATTGGATGTAATAAGACTCCTGAAGATATTGCGCATACAATTGGGCAACATATAGCTTTTGGTATCCCATCACATTTCTCCATTTATCTTGGCCGTGATATAAATCATCCCTCTCATGGTGCTTTAACAATATCTGGAGGTGGCTTTGCATTACCTGATAGTTCATATTATAAGGGTACTGCGCCTGGTAAAGGGCAAACATTAAAGTATTATGAATCAATGCTTAAAAAAATGGGCGAGCATCTGGGTTATGAAGATTTAAGTAGAACTGCATCAATTGAGGCTAATGCAGCTGATATATTTCAAAAAATAAATTCAGATGAACCCAGAATGACTACAGGCGCTGCATTAGCCAAACGATACTCTAAGATTCCCTGGAAACATCTATGGGAGGGCTATGGATTAGATAACTGGGAAAAGGCTACTATTACATGCCGCTGTGATACATGGCTAAAATATATAAACACTCAATTCAAGCCTGATAATATTAGTGATTGGGTTGTTCAATTGAGAACACAACTATTACTACATTTTGCACCACTTATCAGTAGTCCCATAGATAATCTCTATTTCCAATTTTTCGGAAAAAGATTACGAGGTGATAAACAAAAAGTAAGCCAAGAGCGACTACTATACTATTACATATCATATTTAATGGTACCATCATTGTCAGCATTATATAAAAGTTGTTGTTTGACTCTCGAGTGGCAACGGCGCACTCGAGCATTTGTTGATCGGATTCAGGATTCAGCAATGAAGCGGGTTCAGGAGATAGATTGGCTCAGCCCTCGATCTCGAGATCGCACTCGAGAGAAGATTCGAGCAATCTCATTAGAGGTCTCGGACATTGACACGGGAACTCATTACAAACTACCGTTAGATAAATTAAGTGAATTGGATATTATACACAACATCTTAATGTGTGGAAAAGCATTAACAGACCGTGATATATATTACGCTAAAAATAAGAGAAAGCACCCCCCTCCTGGTGATGCAGTTTATGAGGTTAATGCACATTACTACAATTCAGGTAATCGTCTTGTAATTCCTGCAGCAATAACATTATGGCCTTTCTACACTGATGATAAACAGATCGGCTGGTCTTACGGTGGTTTAGGGGCGGTTGTTGGACATGAGATGTTGCATGCATTTGACGAAGATGGTAAGAATTTTGATGAGAATGGTGTATATAAGCCGTGGTGGTCGGTAAAAGATATTAGTAATTATGCAAAAAAGACTAATGCTCTTATTAAACTTTTCAATAATACACGTTTTTTAGGCAGATTTGTCAATGGACGTAATACATTATCTGAAAATATTGCCGATTTAGGTGGATTAGCAATTGCTCTTGATGCACTAAAAAGATATATGAATGTAAATAGATTTAGTGAATTAGAAAAGAAAAAAGAGTTGCGTGATTTCTTTATTTCATATGCTATTAGTTGGCGCACTAAGGAGCGACCTCGGCGGAGTATCTATAGACTTTTCACTGATGTACATGCCCCTGCTCAGCTACGGGTGAACCTAATAGTTAACCAGTTTGATGATTTTTACGATATTTTTGATGTTAAACCAGGAGACAAACTCTATATTGATCCGAAAGACCGGATATCTATATTTTAAATCTGCAAGAGGTCTTGCAGACGCCAATACTCATACTTTCCATCAGGAAGCGGACGCTTAATGATGAATGGTAGGCGTTTTGCAGCAAGCTCTAGACGGGCAATTTCACGTACATCTGAGACATGGTCTGGCACCACAATAAAGGGCTCTGCACCCTGTGACAGTTGATTTGCCCGGAAACCAATCACTCGTGTACGCTCATACTGCGTCAAGAACGGATATGTTGTATGATACTTATCAACACCTTGAAGTGCCTCGTCATCTGCTGTACTATCTCCAGCACCATCAGCTAGAACCCGCTCAGCGGCCTCAAGTGCAGATACACGCTTTGGAGGTGCAACCTTTAATGGTACATTTGATACAACAGATTCAACATAATCGAGATTACACTCAGGGTGCGTGGCATACAGCTTCTTAAATGCAGCTCCCATCTCAGCTGCCTCGTCTATCTCCCAATCCTCCATCTCCTCCTCAAAGACGGATCCAGCATCCTCAAAATCTAGTCCTCCTGAAATTACGTTATCTTCGTCGGCCATGGCTTTCTACTAATACGGAGAATGGCTAGCTTAAACCATCAAATTTTTATACCGCCCAAAAATTTGATCCGCCACCCGCCCCTAATCTAAATGTAAGCCACTTTAAGCAACAACACTAAGCCATATTAGAAATGTCCGCAACCAACGAAATTATGCCACCCGCCACTGACTCCTCTGTTTCTCATCAAGAGGTGTTCAAATCCTTTGATGAGATGGGTATCCCAGATGCTATTCTTCGTGGAATCTACGCCTACGGTTTTGAGATTCCATCTGCTATTCAACAACGGGCTATTAGGCCTATGATTAAGGGCTGTGACCTGATTGCCCAGGCACAGTCTGGTACGGGAAAGACGGGTACCTTCTGTATTGGTACACTTTCACATGTAAATCCTCAGATTGCCGAGCCTCAAATCCTTATTCTGAGTCCTACTCGTGAGCTGGCGCAGCAGACCTATAATGTTGCTAGTTCAATCAGCACCTACATGGGTGTAAAGTGTTATTGTGCCACTGGGGGTCCCAATATCAATCAGGACATTGATGCGCTCCGTAACGGTGCTCAGTTCATTATTGGTACCCCTGGTCGTATCTATGACCTTCTGCAGCGTGGTAAGTTCAATATCAATAAGATGAAGTATGTGATTATGGATGAGGCAGACCAGATGCTGGAAGACCGTTTCCGTGAGCAGGTTCATGCAATCATGGGCTTTGGTTTCCCCAAGGACTGTAAGATTGGTCTCTTCAGTGCGACCATGCCACCTGCTTGTCAGGAGATTGCCGCCAAATTCCTTGTAGACCCCACCTATATCCTTATCCCAAAGGAGAATGTGACTCTTGAGGGTATTCGCCAATACTACGTGAAGCTCCCTCGTGAAGACTGGAAGTACGATGTACTGTGTGATATCTACAAGCACCTCTCGGTTAATCAGCTTATCATCTTCGTGAACCGTAAGATGCAGGCACAGTATCTTGCTGAGCGTCTAACTGCTCAGGGTCATACTCTTCAGTGCATCCACGGTGATATGGAGCCACGTGAGCGTAGGGAGTGCATGGACTCCTTCCGTCGTGGTGACTGCCGTGTCCTCATCTCTACAGACCTCCTTGCCCGTGGTATTGATGTCCAGCAGGTGAGCCTTGTCATCAACTATGAGCTCCCCCCTAATCGTGAGAACTATATCCACCGTATTGGTCGCTCTGGCCGGTATGGTCGTAAGGGTGTTGCAATCAATATTATCACCGACGATGAGGAGCGTTACATGAATGATATTATGAGCTACTATCACACCAATATTGACCCCCTTCCTGAGAATCTTGGTGAGATTGGCGCATCAGTAGCGGGTGGACAGTAAACAACTGGCGTATATACATAAAATAGATTAAAAAAAAATAAAAAATAGTGCAAATACTATTTGCCATCTTTTTTATTAACTTGTTTATGAATGATTCTCTGCCTCACGGACATCGTGGCGACAAACCGGGCAATGAACATTACGTTGAAACCAGATATCTATACAACGTCTATGAAAAGCGTGCCCACAGCCATTAATACGCCGCATCTCGGCACCAATTGCCGGCATCTCTAAACAGACAGAGCAGTTTTGACGTTGCTCACCAGCAATATAGATCGTTGTATTGTGCTCTAAATGTTCTGCACTAGGTCTTACAATAACAGGATCAAGATTATCATAAACGTTATCTGCTGCAAATAAAGTAAAAAGAGAGGCAAGCATATTAATAGACTGGTCGGTTCCATCAATAGGTATAGTTGTTTGTCTAATTCTAACATTAGGTTGGTCATCTGGTATAGGTACCTGTACACGAGGAGAGGGTTGTCTAGTTGAATATCTATAAGTTGTTTGTGATGGTCGTAGATTCTGCACTCTATTTGTTTGACGAACACGTGTATTATTGTAATCACGCTGACCCATACTAAATAGATTCATCTCCTCATTTGCACGGGTTCTAAGATATAATAAAACATCACGAACAGATACAAAGTTTTCTGGTGCATATAAAAGTGCGGGGAAATAGTTGTGTAAATCATCTAAAAGTTGAATACCGTAAAACTCACGGTAAATATGCGGGGGCATCTCTGCATATAAAATTGACCCAATCGTTTAAGACTTCATCGAACGTAAGCCAATAATGCAACAACAAGAGGAGCTCAAGCCAATGCACGGTCTTGCCGGCCTTCTCAATGTTGGAAACACCTGTTACGCCAACTCAGTTATTCAAGCCCTTCGTATGATTCCCTCGTGGACAATCCTTGTTGATAAGCACAAAGTTGACCCAGAGGAAGGTACTCCACAAAAGATTTTCGCCGCCTATCAAGATGTTGCACGCACCTTATGGTCTCCTGAATCTGTTGAAGGTGCCATCTGCAGACCAATGGCCTTCTGGAAAGAGGTTCACGACTCCGTTGTTGATACCGTCTACGAGTCCTTTAATGAGCGAATCCCACACGATTCTTATGAATTCCTCGGATATATTCTAGATCAGTGTCACGAGGCTCTGAAAGAACCCACAGAAGAACGTCATCTCTACCCTGACGGATTTCGCTCACCTGTAACTGACTTGACATTCGGCTGGGATCGTGTTCAGATATTCTGCCCATGTGGACATGTCAGTAGTCGGTTTGAACCATTCAATACCCTTAAGGTTCCTGTCTCAGACCCTTATGAGATTTCACTTGTAAAACTGCTATTATATGACCGCCAGGACGAAACAATTGAAGATTACAAATGTGATGCCTGTAATCAAAAACAGAACGTTGCACTCCGCCGGCAACTTTGGCGTCTACCATCAACCCTCTTCTTTGTCATGAAACGCTTTACACCTGAGGGTCGTAAAGATACATCCCCTTTGGCATATGATGGTGCCCCAGTGGATTTCAGTACAGCATTTGCCCCAGACAGCCCGCACATTACTGATTCACCTTACAAGCCCATTGGTACTATTGACCATATGGGTTCAACTATGGGCGGACATTATGTAGCACAGGTCTACCACCCTCTGCTACATAAATGGGTCGTATTTGATGATGAAAGCTCTCACATTCTTGATAATAGCCCCAACATTGGACATCAAACATATATTGTTGTTCTTACCACCGATTATAATCATAAGTAACTACTCACTAATAAAATGGACTTGTCGCAACCTCATTAAAATGCTTATAGTTTGCCTTCGCACCCATAGCACTGATTCCATTTTCTATTCCAACATCCGCCAAAAACACAGTCTCAACACGACCAACCAATCCATCAGGATAACATACACGATAATGCACATGTGGATCAAGACGACCCTTAAACGGCACAGTATAGGCCTGTGGAGGACGCACCTTTAAAATAGCATGACCACGAGTATCTGCATTAGTTACTCCAGCATTCTCAAACTTTTTATATGCATCACGCCAATCCTTCACATGCTCCAATCCATCGTTTGTCGGCTCCGCCGCCCAATACAACACCTTCGCACCTGGTGGCGTTCTCACCTTAATACTAATAGAGGCTCCAGCCGGAATACGCTCATCTAATAATACTGATGCAGGCATAACAGTCTCGCCCAAAAACGGTAGATAGGTATCACGACTGAACATTATACCGAGCGCAGCTAAACCAAATCCAGCATATGCTGCCCGTGCTAATGTACCACGCCCCAACATCCATTCAAGAAACCCAAAACGAAAGACCGCCACACATCCGTAATTTAATGCACCAATAACAAGAAAAATCATAGCCACTTTGAAGGCGGTTTTCTTCATATATTTTACACGATCCTCCCTATCCATCTACTGGTTCACCATAAAATATAGGTAGCCAGAGATATTCCAAAATTATTGCATTATCTTTAATGTTCCCCTTAGAATCTCTATATAAATCATTTTCAGGTGACAATAACCAATTAAGTATTTTACAATAGAACTCACGTGGATATTTATGAATAATTTCTCGTGTTACAGAAAAACATGCACCAAAGGCCTTTGGTCTACAAGCCCCTTCTTTAACACCAAAATTATTTAATAGATACGGTACAATATCATTGCGAACAAATTGCTGGTTAAAAATTGGAATAAAATAATCTTCAAACAGTGACCCCTGTAAATTATCTTGTAAATATGGGTCGACAAACACCCTATTATTATTTATAAATTGCTCGGTACATAATCTCTCCTCATTTAATACCTTAGAAAAACTCCAGGGCGGCGGATGACCCCTGAATGTCAGATTTTGAATAGGTGCCCATTTATCATAACACCCTAAAAGTCCAACAAAATCCGGTGAATGGTCGAATGGACTTGCCTGTGTAAAAACAACACGTTCCGCTAAACCCTCATAATTACTAATAATATAACTCAAATATTTACTTGCTTCACATGGTTTATGGTCACCCTCAATCTGTATCATATTTTTATACAAAATATAATCTGTTAATGGTTCTCCATCATTAAAAATAAATATGCGGTGATTAGGACGGCGCCCTAAATAGCCCATCCATGATATATCCTCTTTGTATCTTGCAACAACAATATCAACGCTCATACTATTATTCATACTATGCAATCTTAAGTATACATTGAAAGCCAGGGTTTATCCTCTTCATCTTTCCGCTTCAAGAACAGGTCAACATGCTCCTTTTTAACAATAAACGGTAGTGCGAAATCCTTAATGTAGAAGGGCAATGTTTTACTATTATACATGCGCAACATGTTTAGTTTTCCAACAATCCCCTCAATACAACGCTTCAACTGTCTAACACCAGTCTCCTCCTTTGCATAATTCTCAATTACATATTCAAGTACATCACGACCAATCATAACACGCTCCTTCAGATTCACCTCATCAAGCGCCGCCGGCAACAGATAACGCTCTGCAATCACCAGCTTATCCTTACTGTTGTATCCCTTCATCCTAATTACATTCATACGGTCTAGCAATACACGGTCAATCTTATTGATATCATTTGCAGAGAATACAAACATAACCTTGCTCAGGTCAATTGGTACACCAGCCAAATACTTATCCTCAAAGTCTGCGTTTTGTACAGGGTCGGTTAAATGAATCAGAAGATTACTGACCTCCTCGCCTTTAGCGGTTTGACTAATCTTATCTACCTCATCAAACATCAGTACCATAGACATTGATTTGGCCGCAACAAGTGAGTTCGCAATCTTACCAGCATGCGATGACTCATATACAAGTTGATGACCCGTATAGGTTGATGCATCAGAGTCGCCCCCAAGCGAAATGAACTGGAATGGCCATTCAAGCGCCTTTGCAATACTCTTGATAATTGAGGTTTTGCCAATACCTGCAGAGCCGATAAGGAGTAGAGATGTACCACGTGCATTCGGATTTGCAATCTTACTTGCAATAAACTGCATAATCTGGAGCTTGGCCTCATCTTGACCATACACCGCCCCATCTAAACAGTCTTTTGCACGACCCATAAATGTACCACACGACTCGGCTCCATCCTCCAGTTTAACAGGTAGATCTTTGTACTGGCCAAACGGCATTGAGCAGAATTTATCTAGCCAGTTACGCTGCTTGAAATACTCAGATGTACTTGGATCCATACTCTGAAGTGCCTGGTATTTGGCTAATGCCATAGACTGAATCTCAGGGGGAATCTTCATTGTCAGAATACGGAACATCATCTGTGCACCCGTATCAGTTGCAGTAGGCCTAGACTCCAGTGCCTCCAACAACGCCTTCTGTTTTGGTGACTCCATCGCCTTAAACTGGTCAATCTGTGCATCAATACCAACATCCTCCATCGGCTTTGTCACCAGTTCAACAAACTTCTTAATAATAGGCGGCTCCTTATCCATATCATGCCTCTTAGGCACCATCGGATCATCCTCCTCTCCTCCACCACCAATACGAATCTGAATTACACCAGGCTTTGATTCAATGCCCTCATCCTCATCCTCCATATCCTCCTCTTCATAGTCATCATCATCCGAGTCTGTCTCCATCAACGGCGATTCCACCCTCCTCCTGGCAGGAACAACCCTACGTCCAGATTTTGTATACTTAACCTCTTCGTCGTCCGTCATTGTCTCATCTTCAGAGCTCTCGGCATAACTATACTCAATCATTGTATTGGAGTCATCTGAGTCAGAATCATCTTGATGGGGCTTACCACGGCGTTTCTCCCTTGCCGGTACATGTTTCTTAATACTGTTTTTTGGCTTCTCGGATTCAGGGGTGGGGTGTCTGCGACGGCGATTTGGCATAGTGGCTTCTTACAATTACAAAAAGATGATTATTAAAATCATTTTTTTGTAGTCTAAATGAAAAATCAAAGTTTAGCAAGTTTAGTTTCTACGGGAGTTCTTGCGATTCTTACGATTCTTGCGAGAGTTCTTGCGATTCTTGCGATTCTTACGGGTGTTACGACGACCACCCTTACGAGAGCGACGCCCAAAGGTAGAGCCAACTCCAGAGAAGAGGTTGGAGATAGCAGAATTGGCGTGACCAGTGACGCCGAGACCGACGTTGTCAACAGTGCCAACAACTGTGTTGACTACATTGCCGGCGGCATCGAGACCAACACCGATAACCTTGTCGGCACCAGAGGTGAGCGTACGAACACCACGACGGACACCCTTCACGCCGGACTTAGCAACACCACGGACAGCGGAGAAACCGTGATGGGGGACTGAATAAAGTGTACCAAAGATACCACGACGAGAGGCACGACGAGACTTGACCATTTCTATTACGCATGCATAAAAAAACTTGCCATAACTATGGCTTCTTATCCTCTTTTATCTCTTTTACTCCGCAAAACTATCAAGTATTGACATAACCGCAAACCGGGTTTTATTTGAAAGACCGGGCTTATCTGCACTCATTGTTGTCAATCCCTTCAGATCCCCAGCACAACGCTCAACAATCTGTGGCAGGAGACGCTTCCAGACATCAGGTGCCGTACGCAAGATCTTGATCATCTTTGCCAAACAATCAGCATACTCCTCCACAGTAGCACGCTTCTCTTCATTATATACGAGTTTGCTCATCTGTGTAGTAATAGCTACAACCGTGTTAATATAATCATTATCACTAATAATACCTTCATACTTCAGCAACTCTGTAATAAATTGACTATAGCCGATGCGGTACTTCTTCTCACTGTTGCGCTGACGGAATAGCTCCATATCCTCATTGCCTGCATCAGACACCTCATTAAATACATGAAGGAAACGACTGTAAATTGCATTAATTTCAGTCTGAATGAAACTGTATTTCGCACTCAGTTCATGCAACAGACGTGCATATAATGGGCAATAACTGAGCCCAATACTATCAGCCGCCTTATGGAAGATAAGCTTCATAAAGTCGGCCAAGAACTGCTCAGTGTCGCCCGCATCCAGAATCTCAAACAGGAAATCACGAATACTATCATAGTTTGAAATACTGAGCTTATTTAGCTTATCCTTAATAATTGTATCAACAACAGTGTTTTCAACAGATTTATCCGTACTGGTAAACATACTTTTATACGGGAGATAGGCACGAGGTGCTGGAGGAGTAATATCATTAGTAGGCTGTGGTTTGGGTTTCACCGGCTCAGAACGCATAGGTACAGTCCTAGAACTCTGTAAAGGAACACTTGCAGTTTCAGGTGCATCACGACCAAATCTCGGGATATCTGAAGAACCCCTGTTAAAGGTATTATTTCGTCCGCTCCAACCGTTGTCGTTGCGTCGCTTAGATACAGTCTGCCACTCCTCACCGCCGCCATTACCACCGCCACGATTCATAAATCCACCACGATTACCTCCAAATCCCGACTTAGACTCCGTCGGCGGTTTGGTAAATCCTGGACGTGCCTGACCAGCCCGCCAACCACCCACTGAACCCCAACCACCACTATCTTCTCCGCTCTTAATTTCAGCACGAATACCCTCCACATGCCCCATAATTGCAGGAGCAAGATGTACAGAGCCACGCCACTTAGGACGAGCCTGATACAGGAACATAATCTCAGGAGTTAGCGCCTGAGTCATAGTATTTAAACTTGACATGGTTTTTAAATGGCTTGTTGTGTACTATTCATAGGGGCAACGGACAGCTCAGTTTTTTGTTTCCCTGCGGTTGACTTCATGTTTCACCGCAGAAATTATTATTAGATATGGACATTAAGGGTGTGCAGAAAGAGCTACGGATGGATGGTATTGCCGACTGGCTTAAAATTAAAACCACCTCCGGGAAAAATGCAGTGAATCAAACCTTATGGTCAAGCAAACTAAAGGTTCTACAAAGACGCACCAACCAGATAGCAGCCCTTAGACAGTCAAAGGCTCTCCCCTCCCTGGGTGCTTTATTTGAGACCATTGCCGCAAATGAAACGGAGGCTCAAAAACCTTTACAACCAAATAATGAGTTTGCCGATGAATGCTATGGCCAACTTCTGTTCACTGGTGAATATTTCAAACCATTGAACTATGTTCCATTTTTACTAACTGTACTACGTTTCTGGAAAATCTACCTTAACCCCGCCATGACAATAAGTATGCCACTTATTGCTCTAATTATGCCTTATATTATTATTAAATATGTAATGAATATTCCGATGCCGATATCAGTTTATATTGGAATTGTTAAAGAGGTGTATACGGGCAATGGATTCAAGGGATTATTACCATCAGCTCCACATTTAGAGGGCGGTATAACTGAAATTGTTCGTCAGGCTGACCAGGCACCCTCAATGGATATATTTGGAAAGCTGAAGTTTTATACACAGGCTGGTTGGACTCTCTTTTCTGTTGGTCAAGCTATGTGGCAACCAATACAGGGTGCCAAGCATTTATATAGTTTAGATGAAGTAATGTATAAACAGGGCGAAGCACTCATAAATATCTATGATGCAGCTGAGCGTGCTCGAGATCTACTTCTCGAGTGTGGATTCAAAGTCGAGCGCCTGCCACTTGAACGGCCACAAGACCCCAGGCAAGCCGTTGCCATCGCTCTCGAGAGCCCTGCTCGAGTGCACCTTCTATTTACTCTTATTGGTCAATGGGAATGTCTCTATGCCCTTGCTAACTGTAGGGATATATGTTTAGTAAACTGGATTAAATCAAAGAAACCCAGTATAAAACTCCAAAAGACATTTGATATACATGTCGATGAGGCAAATCGCATTCCAATCTCCTTGGATATGACTAATAGTTGCCATGCATTGCTAACGGGTCCAAATCGTGGTGGTAAGTCTACCGCACTACGTGCAATCGGTCGCAGTATCTTCATGGCACACTGCTTTGGTGTCGCTATTGGTAAGAAAGCGGCCATTACACCATTAAAATGGATGCAAACCTGTCTGCGTCTTGAGGATATACCTGGCAGTGCATCACTATTTGAACGTGAGGTTGCCGTTGCAGCCCTGGCTCTTGACCGTGCACAAACCCCTAAAAGTAGAGGCATTGTCTTAATTGATGAGCTGTTCCACAGTACAAATCCCCCTGATGCAGAGATAGCAAGTCGTCAATTCCTTAACGGGTTATGGCAAACAAGGCAGACAATATCTATTATTAGTACCCATATGTTCCAGCTCTTGGAGGAGACTCAAGAACGTGGAATACAGCAGATATGTTGCCCTGCTGTTTACCGGCAGGACGGCTCGGTTAAATATTTTTACGGTTTGCAGCAAGGTGTTTGTAGAGTCAGCTCAGTAAGAGAGATTTTACGAGAGCAGGGTATGCGTCCCAGTTCCTAGAGAATATTCCACTGCGGATTAGACATGGCGAACCCTGATGTATTTACAATCGGTGCTATCCTTATACTTATAGTTGGCGCAGCATGCTTCTACCTTTACACCCGTATTAAGCAGGTTGAGAAGAAGGTTGCACTTGTTGAGGGAATATTACTTGACCTGAAGATGGCTGCCGAGGCCTCTTTCCTTGACTTCCCGGCTCGTCGACCTGATGAAGATGATGACGAGGAGGATGAGAACGATGACGATGATGAGGAGACCCCTTTCCTCCCCACCCTCCCTGAAGAGGAGGGAGAACTACCCGTTGACGAGCTGATTGAGACACAAGAGGAGGAGCAGCCTACAAAACATATTGAGATTACTGAGTTCAAGTCTGAGGTAGATGCCGAAGATGAAGAGGGCGCTGGTTCTCAGACCATCACATCTGTGCAGGTCACTAAAAGTAATGAGTCGGTCACACCCGACCTTGAGTCTATGTCTGTAAAGGAGCTCCAGTCTTTGGCAAAGAGCAAAGGGATTACGGTAGGTAAGGCCATGCGTAAGAACGATATTATCAAGGCCATTCAATCTGCCAGCTCTGAGTCACCAAATGCCGAGAAGTTGATTGAGGAGTTCTCAAAGGAGCCTGATGCCATCAGTGCAACCAGCTCACTTATGACTGCAGGCTCTCTGAACTTTGCAACACTTGATGAGTAAATATAATAATGTTATAACCTCTAAAATTAGAAGATGTCAGTCGCTGATTCTAAAGGTTTTCGGTATACAACTAGCCCAGATTATTACAAGTATACTCCATCTACCGCAGACCTACAGCGGGAAGCCAATCGGCAGCAGATTGGTGGTGCAAAAGGCACAGAGCCTGCTCGTGACAGTCGGTACCCCGCCTACGCAGCCCCTATGTCTGATGGGCGTTTAGTCACTGATTACCGCCCTAAATGTAGCAGAAACATTACAGCTGGGCAGCAGTTTGAGACCAAGCAATGGATGGTTCATAATGCAGTTGAAATTATGGACACTAGTCGTCGCCGGCAAATTGAATGGACTGGAGGCAATTTACAACAACCTGTTTTAGCGCCTCCACCGGCAGATGTTATCTCTGTAGACGCCGATGTTGTAAATGTTATTCCCTCAGGCCTACCTGGGGGTATTGGTGTCCAGCGAGCGAATGAGACTACACCCGACCTCTTTGGCACATTCCAGTACATGCCTAGTGCATCTGAGCAGACTCATAATAAGAAACGTATATGCACCACCAGTTTCTTTGAAGGTGGACGTAATACACCCCGTGGTCGTATGGATTTCCAACCCGGTACTCGTGAAATCATGGATCGTGCTAACTATAGACCCACAGGACTACCAACCGTCTACCCAGGCAATGAAGGAACCGTTATGGGTTTAACAACCGCTTATGGTGAGCCTCTTATATAATCTCTTATCTAAAGCCAATTACTCAAATACCCTAACAGTATGATAACTGTATGTGCATTTGATATTGGTATCAAGAACCTCGCCTTCTGCGTCTTTGATGGCACTATTAAGAGTTGGAAGAACGTTAATATTATTGCAGTTGAAGAGGCACCCGCCGTTGAATCATGCAGTAAATGTAAGGTGGCAGGTAAATGGCGCCTCCCCTCCACTGCCATCGTCTGTAAGCGACATTTAGGGACTGCGGAGCCTCTGCCCGGTGCAACTGATAAAAAGTTCCCAGCTGTTGCGGAGCTGAAGGCCGCAGCCCAGAAGGCAGATCTATCCACTAAAGGTAAGAAGGAGGAACTGATTGCTGCTCTACAAACAAAGTATGCAACTCCTCTTATTAAGGCTAAGAAGGTGAATGCAACCTTTACACCCATGACTCAACTCCATGACGGTATTCTTAAAGTAATTGCCGACAACTGGAACGAATTCAAGGATTGCCGTCTCTTCTGTTTAGAGAACCAACCGGTTCTGAAAAACCCGACAATGAAGACAGTACAGATTCTTCTCTATGCCTCAATTCGTGATGCCTTTATTAGCAGGGGTTTGACCCCTCCAGAGATGCGCCTTGTACATGCTGGTAAGAAGGTGAAGGTTGAGACTACGGGTGATGAGGGTTATGCAGATAGAAAGGCGGGGTCAGAGGCACGTGCAATTGCATATTGTAATGCGGAGGCACCAACTTGGCTAAAAACTATTACAGAGGCCAAGAAACGCAGCGATTTGGCCGACGCCCTCTGCATGGTTCTAGATGCATCAGGTGTGTAAAACCAGCACCTAAAAAACATACAGGAGTTCAAGATAAATGTCAGTCTCTATATCCGAAGTTCGTGACTTCCTCGGCTCCTCCGATGGAATTGAAGACCTTGGTAATGTTATAAATCTTGGTGACGACCTCGGTGCATCATTACTTACTAATACGAAGATTGCCCCGGCAAGCTCGGAACCGAAGTCTGTATCATTTGACCTTGGTGGATCTAGCGCAAATGATATCCAGATTCTTGAGCCTATTGATGCAGTTCCCCTTGATATCAACCTTGGCGGCGATACCTTTGGGGCTCCTTCACTCCCTAAGGAGGCCACGCCTTCAATCTCTGTTGCTCGTGATGACAGTGGGTGGGGTAGCAATCTCTTCTCAGGTGCCCAGACCTCTACTGCAACCACTAACAGTTATATTACCCCCAGCCGTGACCTTGAGGCTGAAAAGCAGCAGAAGTCTGATTATATCACCAAGCTCCAGCGTCTTGAGAGCAAGGGCTACCCTGTCAGCCGTCGTTTCACCATGGACAACTCACTTGATGAGATGAAGACGGAGTATGACCGTCTTGTGGATGCCCGTCAGTTGGAGACCTCCATTAAGTTCCAGCGCCAGATTCTTACTGGTTTGGTGACGGGCGCTGAGCTTCTTAACGAGAAGTTTGATCCTTTTGACCTGCAGCTAAAGGGTTGGTCTGAGTCTGTTCATGAGAGCCTGGATGACTATGATGAGATTTTCGAGGAGTTGTATGACAAGTATAAGACGAAGGGTTCAATGCCTCCTGAGGCGAGGCTGTTGTTCACTCTTGTGGGGTCTGGTTTCATGTTCCATATGACCAACAAGATGTTCCGTGCTAAGGAGCCCACCATGGATGATATTCTCCGTAACAATCCTGGTTTGCAGCGTCAGTTTGCACAGGCGGCGGCAACTCAGATGGGTGGTCCCGGATTTGGCAACTTTATGAACATGGCGATGCCTGGTGGACAGGCACCCCCTCCTCAGCCGCCAATGGGGGCGGCGGGTATGTTCTACGAGAGCAGCCGTCAGCCAATGCCCCCTCAGATGCCGCAGAATGTGATGGCTGCTGAGCCCCCTAAGCCTGTTCGCCGTGAGATGAAGGGACCCTCGGGTGTTGAGGATATTTTGAAGACTTTTGAGGAGCAGCGTAAGTTGGAGACTGAGCCGATGTTCAATCCTTTCGGTGCAGGCACCTCAGTTGGTGGACGTGCATCTATGCCATCTTCAGGTACTGCCGACATCCAGCAGCCGGCCGTGAATGCGCTTGACGAGATTCAGACTATTATGACTGAGGAGACAACCACGGAGAGTCGTCGTGGCGGGGGTCGTCGTCGTAAGGCACAGCCAATTGGTAACACCGTTTCTCTTGACATCTAAATACAATAATCTCATCTACTCTCAGAAGATGGCTACTTCGTTTCCTAACGATCCCTACATTATTCGACCAGTTAAAATGGAGGATTATAAGCAGGTTAAAAATGTCTATTATGAGACATTTGATTTAATTGATGACACGGATTTTTTTAAGGCATGGAGAAACCGAAATCAGCAATCAAGCATGGGTCTATATTATATGTCCACGCTGGTTGGGTTCGGTATAGTTGCAGAGCAACGATTATGGTTCTTGGGTATTCACCCGCAGTTTCGCTCAGCTGGTCAAGGTACCAGGCTGTTACAGGCGATACTGAGTACAATGGAATACTGTTATCTTACGCCGGTTAACGACGATAAGATAATAGCATGGTACGAGCGACAGGGGTTTCGAATAACGAAATACCTTAAAAGTAATGACGCTAAAGTCCCCTCACAGATGATGGTTTTCCACCGTTATGATACACGCAGTAGGTCTAATTCAATTGAAAGTATTTCTTATAATTAATTGTTTTCTCCCCACCTCGCAACTTTATAAAAGGTAGTTTTCGCACCTCAGGGTCATTTGATATAGTATCAATAATACATTTGTAATCCCATTTACAGCCTATCTGTACCTTAAACATATTACGCTCTGCAGGATACAATAAGATATTAACAGGAAGTTGTAAATATCTCTTCAAAACGACTTGTATGCATGCATGTTGTGTTAAGTAAACAGCATCTGGTTTATCATTGTAGATATCTTTGCTTATCTTAATGTTTTGACTAAGAACAAACGCACGATAATTTGAAAATCCCATAGTAATGGCTTTTTCATATTCCTTCAGCCACAATTTAATAACAATAGATTTTTTCGGCGCCATAATAAACCAGTTTTCAATATATTCGGCCGGCGTTGGTCTATTCAATGTAAATGTTACAAGATTAGCATGCGTTTTCCAAGCCTCATTATACATCTCATTTATTGCCGCACCATTATTCACTATAATACTAGAATCAAGCCATAATCCGCCATATTTTTCTAATAGTTTTAGACGAATCCAGTCAGCCTTATGCTGCTTACTTAGTTTGTCATAACCTTTAGGAGCCGACTCCATATCAATAAACTTACCAATAATAGCATCATTTAATAAATAGATTTTCCAATCAGGCATTGCTAATCGCCGCTGCTCCATAATTGTAGTTATAATGGGTGGTGTATTACTATCCCAGTATGACCAGGCTATTTTGGGTACTTTGTATCGTGTTTCATTAAATACTACTATTAATAATACAAGTAGTAGTATCCAAATATATTGCTTCATCTACTTTAAAATAATTTCTTTACAGAGTCAATATTACTTTTATAAGCCCCATAAAGGTCGGGCTTAGTCTCTTGTGGCGGGGCAACCTGGGCGGCCTGTATTCTTGCCGCCTTTTCACTCAACTGTTTCAAAATCATCTGCTCCTCATTCGTCATTGTTTCGGGATTTTGGAAGCCCTGTACTGTACCAGGCTTTGTAGCAACTAATGGTGTTGTTGTAGTACATGCTGCCCCAGGTAAACCACCCTTGAAGATACAGAGAGAGCTATTCTCGTTAAATAGATACCCTAAGAGTAATATACTTACCAGCGCCATCCAGAATGCAACCCATATGTTACGTGTACCAATAAAGAATACAACAAATATCAGAAATCGCCTAATCCATGGATGTGAGAAAAAGGCCTCTTGCCCCTTACTCATCTCTAAAGACAAGAATCGTGACCCCAAGTTCATTGTCAACATCATGGCGCCAATAAAATAGGGACTTGTATTGAAATTATTCATAAACATCTCAAACCAGGATGTTGGTGGTGGTAAAGCCGTCATTGCCGCCGCCGGATTCATATCTGTTTTAATGTTAAATATTAATAATAGTTAACATCAACGCTAATAAATAGATTTATCTCTGTGTAAGTGCACGAACATCAACCAAATATATAATAATTGTAAGGGCTGCTAAAACCCCTACTCTAGGACACCAATATGCCCCCGCCATTACACTTAATACCATTAATAGTCTCCACCAGGGCTGACCCGCTAGTTCAATCAACTCTTTAGGGTATTCTGAATGGAACGAAAGACCATTAAATACTAGCCATACCATTAAAAGTATGGCCACTGACAGGCGGGCTATTTTATCTGTTTGGTCTGTGGCTGTCAAATGTTCAGTCCAATCCATCTGTACCCTTCAAAGATTAGAAAACGGGCAACTGTAAGATATTGTCTCCATCAATCTCCTTAATGTTTTCACCCAGCGCCTTCTCAGAGAACCAACGACCGACCGTAGGAACACTCTTCTTTTCCAATACAGTAAAGCCTTCCTGCGTTGTTGATGGTAACAAGATTAGCAGGGTCATTGCAGCCAAGATTCCGATTGGCCAGCCTGCAAACTCTAACGTTAACAATATAAGTATAACGCCAATAGCTCTCCCGTATATAGTATCTAAATGTCTCTTATATGCCGGGGGTACTGCTCCTGAAAATGTAATAAGACTAATACAAATTACAGCAATTAATAACTTAATACCAAATGTATCCATTCTCTGTTTGACTTCGACATTATAATAGCTGTTCTAAGCTCTTACCGTCTTTAAACAACGGACGCCAACGTTCACTAATCCCTTTGAATGAGAGATTGCTCTTGAATTTGGCGTCGGGCGCAAATAAGTTATTACGAATAAAGTCCAGCCAATCTGTTGCCCCCTCGGGGTTGTTCTCAATAAAAACTAAAACCTTTCGGAAAGATTCATTGGCCTCGCCTGCATCCAATTTTGGCTTTATAATCTCCTGAGCCATCTTCATAGTTTTTGCATCTACCTTAATATCCTCATATCCCTCATTCGTTGGACGATTTATTATTAATATGATTATTAACACTATTAACGATATACCAAGTACATTAACAGTACAGATGCGCATCTCTCTACTTACTTGCTGGGAAGAAATGTGCGCCATAAGGGACTATTAATAGTATAATGAACCGATAGATGGAGTATGCAACACTCAACGATGCGTTCCCGGCAGAGCACACACCCGGTGGTGGTGCTAGCGGGACTAAGCGTGAGCGAAAGCGGCGCTGTAAACCACCGCCATCCGCTTGGATGGAGGGCAACTCAGATGAGTCCGAGCTGATGCAGGGTTCAAGAGGACTTGCAGGATTTGATAAAGAGTCCTCCTCTGTATCCGTAAATGCCTCTGACCCCATGGAGGCTCCTGTTCCGTGCTCTGCATATGAGGCACGACAGGCACCGCAAAACACAAATGCTGCCAAGGCAACTTTACGAGTGACCGAAGGTCCCAATACGCTAATTGATAGTGCAAGCGCTAGGCCGCCCGCATATTTTGGCGCTGACCCCGAGGCCGATAGCGGTACAACATTACGTCGTAGTAAGTTGGAGGGCTTTGCTAACTATAGCCCCATTCCTGGGAAAAAGGATTATATGATGGAGACCGACTTTGCAAACACATTCCAGCTTGGGGGAGCTGATAAGGCTACTGGTGCAGAGCTTCCTGTACCATCAATCGTTGACCGATGGAAGAAGATGACTCCTAAAGGTGCACAGAGCAGCTTCTTTGAACTTTTGCCGGCACCTGGCGGGTCATACCCTGAGTATGTTGTTGGGCAACAGGGGGGTATACAGCCTAATAATGATATGAAGAAACGGTTGGATGCAATCTTTGCACGCTTGGATGACTTGGAGAAACGTGTTGATAGCGGAGGGGAAAATACACAGACGGAGATATTTCTCTTTATTCTGTCTGGTGTATTTGTAATATTTGCTGCAGATCTATTAGCACGGCGTTAGCGATGGCGACGTGTACTACTTTTACGTTTTAATAAACGCTTGGTTTGGGTTGTAGCCCTTTTTAAGTGTTTTCTACTTGTTTTTTTACCACCTGTTGTTGCTCTTATTTTATCAGCGGCCTGTTCGGGTGTAAGAGCGCCAGGTTTAATACCAATTTCTTCACCCAATTGTAATGCTTCTGCCCTTTTTTTATTTGCTTTTTCTCTAGCTTTTATAGCTGCTTCTGCAGCAGCTCTTGCTTTTTTAATCTTTTTTTGTTGATTTGAGGCATTTCCAACCGTAAATGGTTTGCCTGTTGTTGCAGGTGTTCCAGTCGGTGTAGATGTTCCAGTTGCTGCAGTTGCTGCAGTTACCACAGTTTTTGTAGTTGCTGCAGCTGGTGCAGATGACCCTGATGAGGCGGCCGATGTTCCATATGAAAATGGCTCATTTTCGCTCGTTGTATGGAAAAACTTACATTCACGTGAATATGCCTCCAAACGATTTATTAAAATCTGCTTCAAAATCGCCATAAAGTCTGTGCCATCCCTTGAGCATGCAGCTGATTCACTACCAGTTGCACCTACTATCAAACAGTTAGGGTACTCTGTCAGAAACTCTACATACTGGTCAGTTGAACCACCTGCCTCCTGAAACTCGTCAAGAGTAATGCCAAATGTACTATCAACCTCTATCTGTTGTACAGCAGGTGTTGTAGGTGTTGTTGTAGTGGTAGCTGTTATAGGTTTAGTACCAGAGCCATTTCCAGGGGGTGTTGAGCCATTTCCAGGGGCTGTTGAGCCACTTCCAGGGGCTGTTGAGCCATTTCCAGGAGTTGTTGAGCCATTTCCAGGGGTTGTTAAGCCAGTTACAGGTGGTGTTGAGCCAGTTACAGGTGGTGTTGAGCCACTTCCAGGGGGTGTTGAGCCATTTCCAGAGCCATTTCCAGCGCCATTTCCAGGGGGTGTTGAGCCAGTTACAGGAGTTGTTGAGCCAGTTACAGGAGTTGTTGAACCAGTTACAGGAGTTGTTGAGCCAGTTACAGGGGGTGTTGAGCTACTTCTAGAACCTGGATTTAGAATTGATGGTATACTGATACTTCCATTTACGAATTGTGAGTTTGTAGCTAATTCTTTTTCTTCAAGTGAAACTTCTTCTAATGTTTTTTCTACTGTTAATTCCTCATCATTTGGTCTAACTTGTACTTTACCATCTTTTATTGGAGGCTCACCAATTGTTCCTGATTTAGTTTTATCGCCAACACTATATGTTACTCTTGTTCCAATTTGTGCATTTGTTTCTGTAATTACTCCACCACGCATTGCAGGTATTTCGGTGTTACCGCCAGGTAACAGGCTATCTTTGTAACCACCCTCAACATAGTTTGTCGGCAATGATCCGCCACGCATAGCAATTACGGGTGGTGGCGCTGAATCACCGGCTCCTTTTAACATACTTACATTCGGATCAAAACCAGGAGGTGCACTCATCTAGATCTTCATCCGAAAAAAGAATACACGACCTAAAACACAATTAGGCAGACCAAGTATAATGGATTCAGACTCGGACACCGATTACGAGACTAGACCTGTAGAATGTAAACCCGAGCTTGTCATCCTATCACTGCAGAAGTTCTATAACAGTCGACCTGATATTGATATTATTATGCCCTACCTCCTCGGCACAGCGCCAATCTCATTACGTCTTATTGATTGGTTCGTGACCAACTACTGCAGGAAAAACTTCATCGGCTACACCCTTAATGGCCACGAGTTCCTGGTCTACGTCAGCTATAAATCTCAATTAAAGGCTTATAGTAAACAGTTCTTTGACCCTAACTGTCGCCGGGAGCGCATAGTATTCCAAATTAATGGACATGAGCCTTTCCGTACAACTGTAGGTAAACTCAACTTCTTCCGCTGGGCGTTTGAGACCCGTATATTAGATTATATCACCGAGCATTATGATGCTATTCAGGCGGACAGAAGTGAGTCAACCCGTAATAGTAAGCGTAATAACTCAACTCAGAGCTCCGAATCAAGTACATCTACCACCATGAGTTTGACGGATAGTGTTCGTACCGCCAGTAGTTTTGGTAGCAATCGTACTCAGAAACGCCAGCGTTCTAAACAGATCCCTTCCGCTATTCAACATCTACAGCGCCACAATGTAGAGGTCTCCATCAATTTTGATTAAATAATCTTCTCTTTACAGTCACGTTTCTTCCCTTCTGCATCCATCTTTGTTGCACAAACACCCCAACTATTAATAGTTCTTGGATAAAGTTTAGTCATATCATCGAGTTGGGGCATAAGGCGATCTCGAGCACGCAGTCTGGTTTCGGTGTCGGCCTGGGTCATGTCAGCAGGAACAATTGCAGAGGTGAACTGGCGCTCGAGCATCCGCTTGCTCTCGAGCATGCCACGATCACCAGGAACCTCGAACACTGCCCCCTTCAATTCTCTACTAACATTCCGTGGGTCAGATACCACATCATATTTCTGAAAGTAGGGATTACCCGCTAACTGTTGCGCCTGTGGTACAAAGGGCTGACTTTGCAGGAAACTGCGTTGGTCTGTTCTAGAGGTCTGAGGTGCCATATCATAGAAGGTGCGCTGGGCATTTGGATCACGCCGATTCTGGATACCATAAGGGGAATCGGTCTGCCAATGCTCGTACTGCCGTGCATTAAAGATATCTTTTGTGTCCATCTCACGCCGTGACCGTAGTGACATTTGTGGTAAAGGTACTGCGGGTACTCTGGCAACAGGTATTGGTATCATCCTATCTCTTGAGCCTAAAATACCGCCTTTCTTTAGTACCAGTTATGAAGCTGTTTGCCGCATCTTTAGAGTATGCTCCTCAATTACGAATTGATGGAGAGCAAATTATTTATGCACGCCTAAGAGTTATTTGCGAGGCCGACGGCCTAACATTGTGGGAGAGTGATTTTACAAATTTAGAGGAGGAGCTTGCAGAGAATGATATTTATGTAACAAACATTAAACAGCTGGGTGACGCATATGTGGCAAAGATTGATACAGATAAGACTAATATGGGTGATTTTGTTGAATGGCAGCCGAATCTGAAGTCGGATTCTCTGTGTGTTCGCACATTTTACACTATTTTTAATAAAGACCGTAAGGATTTATTCGGTGCTGATAGTGCATGGAACACCATTTTTTTGGAGAACCGGTCGCTGGCCGACTGGTACAAAGAGTTAGAGGCTAAAGTCTAAAGCTGTTTATTAATTAAATGAGTGCACGTACCCAAAAGCGCACCTTCGGTGGTGGTGATGATATAAATAAGTCTGGCAATGATGCACTTGATAAGATTCTAGATGGCGGCATGACTGATGCATACAAGCGTCCATGGCATCGTCTTGAGCGTGGTCTTCGCCTAAATCGTCTGCGTGCCTTTGTTGCCGATGAGCAAGAGCGCTGTTCATTTAGTGAGGCCGAGGCAACCCAGTTAATGACCCTTTTACAAAAGACCCTGGACAAGAAGCTCCTTAATAGTAAGACCACAGTTATTTATGACCAGGATGAGGAGAAGATTAAGGAGATTAAGGGTCTTGTGTCTCATCGTGGCGCCGATGGGATTCTGAAATACCAGTTTATTGAGAAGCGTGCTGTGGCTGGAACCCGTCGTAAGCGTACTACAGAGGAAAATTGACAAAGTTAAATGCAAATTACATCCTAATAATAGTGTTACTATGACAACCCGATTATTAGAATGGCTGATATATGTTGCTGAATGTCAGCGGCTAGGTGCATCACCTGATGATATCACTTTAATGGTTGATGAAGCTAGTACGGAGTCAGACGATATATTATTTACTGACCCTCTTATTAAGAGTTTACTAATGAGTGATGAATTGCCGCTGCCGCCTGTAGATCCATTAATAGCGAAGGCAGAAACACTCTTAACTGTACGACAGGTGGAGCAACGCACAGAGCAATGGTACAATGAGATGAGGGTGCTCTTAACAGCAAGTGAACTTGGTACACTATTCAAAACACCACGGGCACGTGGGCAGTTAGTGTTAAGTAAGGCATCCAATGAGCCTCCTGCAGCAAGGGCTGCACCTATACCGGTAGACAGCAGTTTGATGAGCCCGTTTGATTGGGGAATTCGCTTTGAGCCTGTTATTAAACAGTTATATGAATGGAAGAACGAGGGTGCAAAGGTTCACGAGGTGGGACGCTTATACCATCCAACACTCGAGCGTTGTGCTGCAAGCCCTGATGGTGTTGTACTTGGGGAGGGTGAGAAGGCTGGGCGACTGATAGAGATTAAGTGTCCAGTTACTCGAGAGATTGGTGCAGCAATTCCACAAGAGTATTACGCACAGATGCAACAACAGTTAGAGGTCTGTGATCTGGAGGAATGTGACTATGTAGAGGCAAAACTACGGGCTGCATATAGCTCACCCGCACCATCAACCTTTGAGGGTCCAGCACTCGCATCTGGTATTGTCTTACGAGTAGAGCATACAGATGATGATGGTAAAACCACATCACAATATATTTATGGCGATGTGAACGGTGGAGACCCACCTGTACCTGAAGATTGGCATTTAATTGAACGAGTACCTTGGGATTTGATGGGATGGCATCTTGTAACTGTTAAAAGAGAGCGTGAATGGTGGAGCGGCGCACTCGAGAGGATTCGAGCATTTTGGGCGGATGTAGAGCTAGCAAAGGCCGGCAACTTTGAGCTCCCTGGCGTTGCCCGAGCAACCACTCGAGTCCGTACTCGAGAGGAACCCGATGCAGATGTCCCGATGTTTGTTAAAAGACCACGAACAGATTAATTAACTGGTGCCATAACTGTTGGTGGCTCCTTATAGAACCCTAATATAAACTCTTGCCGGGGCGAAGTCCATGTATCAGGATATGTTGTCATATTATTGTTCGTAGTTTTTCTATAGTTTCCTACAAGTGATGTCTGAGCATTATAGTCTAGTTCCCAGGCACGCTGAGCAGTCATCACCTCGTGTTTCGAGCCAAGAGGCAGTGGTGTTAATGCATCACCTAATAGTGTGTAGGGGGTACGAGGTGCGTCCAGGGCAGGGGTATCACCGCCACCAATAGGTAGGCCGCCGTAGCTCTCGAAATTCTCAATACCGTATGATGGTTTAGGCAGCGAAGCGGACGGAGCCATTACAATCTTTGGTTTCTCTAAAACACCCGATGTTGCAATTAACAGGGCTACAATTAGTACAATTAATATAGCTTCAATATACATTCCCTAATTGTATTAAAGGCAAAAAATGAGCCAGTCGGCTTAGACAATTCTGGCATTAGTAGGGTAGTTAAGATGGTCTATAACCAAAAATATGCTGCACAGTTTATGAAGAATGGCAATGCCCCTGAGAATGTTGAGGAGATTCGTAAAGAAGATGTATGCGCTTTCTTTGTAACTCCAACTAAGAATGATACCTGGTATCATACATTTATTGGAGCACATGGATTTGACCTCGGCTCACGTTACTTTGAGGCGACCTATCCTGGCTGTGATAAGATGAGTTGGATTTCAGCAATTGACCAGGAGGCCTTTAATACTCTTTGGAAAGGTGCAGACCATCCTCGTACTGTAGCTGAGGAGATCTATGATGCCGAGAGTCATTGGGTCCTTCTTAATAATCAGAAGCGTGACTTAGTGTTCTTTGACCAGCTTGAGTCTGATGTTCAGGATAGGTATCTCTATCTTTCCCACCTATTCCATATTATTAATACACTAGACCAGGTTTATAAGAAAACCGGTATTAAGTGCGAGATTAATTATAATGAGATTAGTGAGGGTATTCTTCAGATGCTTGCAGCAACCAATTATGTTGAGACCTGGCCTGAATTCAAGTTGCGTCCACACATCAACTATCTTCCAACAGTTGATTAGATGGAGCTCTACACTAAACCACTACACGGAGAGCCAGCTCGTATCTGGGTAGAGTCGGGTCTGGAAGATGAACCACAGCATGAGTTTAAGATTGCCTTATTTTTGAATATGTGGGCTGTTAATAACGCTGTGATTAATGAAAAAAACGATGGGCAACATATACAGTGGGTCAGCCCCGCAGGCTACATCACTAATTGTCGCTTTGATACTTTTCAGCGCTGGTTTTTATTAGCATGTCCTAAGTTAGCGCCACCATCAACTATTGGTCTTCCGGATAATGTACTTAATATATAGATGTCACGGCGATTACGTATAACTTATTGGGCAGAGGGATTTGTACACCCTAATGGTAATAATAACAATAGTGAAATGGGTGCAGTGGCAATTGAAAGAAGTCGCATTTCATTTAATGATGATGATGAACTACAGCAACTATTACTTGACGATTATGACCGTAAAATTGTTCCACTATATAGAGAGACATTAATACCTGACTGGCAAGAGGATTTAGCCAATTTCGTATTTGTGAACTTTAATGGTGATCCTGATACTTATGCTGATATTTCTATTGATAATTGGCGGTTACGCAACCCTGTTGATTTACGACCAGAGGTAGATTTCAATGACAATAACTTTCATAATAATGGTAATAATAATGTCACTGTTATCTCAAAAAATAGTCCGATTAGTATACGGTCTAGATCCCCTTCCACATTTTCGGTCACATTAAATAACAACCTTAAAGGTGGTAAACTAAGGAAAAGTCGTAAGCGGCGTAGTAATCGCCGGCGAAGCCTAAAAAATAGACGTCATTAAATATTAATGACTAAACGCCTACATGTCACTTATTTTGAGCGTATTATCGCTGAAAATAATCGTGTAATTGAAACACCACTTTTAGGGGAATGCTATATTTACAGCGGCGATAAATATATAACCCAGGAGAATGCTCAGCTACGTATTCTTCGTGCATTAGAGCATCTATCACGGCCAGATGACTTTAACTTTGACGAGCGTTTTTTCACTCATCGTCCTGAGATTCAACCAATAACAATTCAAAGCACAGATGCCAATGATCAGATAATTGAAGCAAAAACTACAGTTTACTTAACTAGACCACAGTGGCTGTAAATCTGAACGCACCCAACCTAAGAGTTTATTGCCAAGCCAAATTAGTAAATACAATGTCCGGTAATACAATGTATGTCGTTAAACGTAACGGAACTAAGGAAAAGATAATGTTTGACAAGGTACAACAGCGACTTCACAAAGTCAGCAAAGGCCTGGACGTCAATACCACTCTTATTGCTCAACGTGTATTGAGTCGTATCTATAATGGTGTTAAGACGAGTGAGTTGGATGAGTTGGCGGCGCAGTTGGCGATTGGGTTGTCAACAACTCACTACGATTATGGTACACTTGCCGCCCGTATTGCAGTAACAAATCATCAGAAGAACACAGAGGCCTCTATGCTCGCTGTTGTTCGAGCATTGGCAACTCAGATACATCCAAAGACAGGTGAGTCAATCTCCTATGTGTCGGCGCAGCTACTGAAGACGGTGGAAGAGAACCATGAGACTATTGATGCACGTATTCAGCATGAGCGTGACCTCCTCTTTGATTATTTCGGATTCAAGACTCTCGAGCGTGCTTACCTGCTCAAGGATGCAAACGGTAAGATTCTTGAGCGGCCTCAGCATTTGTGGATGCGTGTCGCCCTTGCACTTTGGCCAGATTCACTCGAGCGTGCTTTCGAGACCTACGATCTTCTATCCACTAAATGTCTCACTCATGCAACCCCAACACTCTTCAATGCAGGTACACCCAATCAGCAGCTCAGCTCCTGTTTCCTTATTGCTATGAAAGATGACAGCATTAAAGGCATCTTTGATACATTGGAGGACTGCGCTCTTATCAGTAAATATGCGGGTGGCATTGGTCTTCACTGCTCTAATGTTCGTGCAAAGGGCTCGCTGATTAAGGGGACAAACGGAACCTCTAATGGTCTTATGCCTATGCTTCGTGTATTTAATAGTACAGCCCGCTATGTTGATCAAGGAGGAAATAAACGTGCAGGTTCCTTTGCTATCTACCTTGAGCCTTGGCATGCAGATCTAGAGGATTTCCTTCGTTTGAAGCTCCCTACTGGGTCAGAAGAGGAGCGTGCTCGTGATCTGTTCTACGCCCTTTGGATTCCAGATCTGTTCATGGAGCGTGTAGAGGCGGGTGGTGACTGGACACTGTTCTGTCCAGCCGAGGCTCCTGGTCTCGCCGATGTATGGGGCGATGAGTTCAAGGCACTCTATGAAAAGTACGAAGCCGAGGGTCGTGGCCGAAAGACTATTAAGGCACAGGAGATCTGGGCACAGATTATTCAGGCACAGATTGAGACTGGTACCCCTTACCTTGTCTATAAGGACGCAGCAAACAGAAAGAGTAATCAACAGAATCTGGGTACTATTAAGAGTAGTAACTTATGTGTTGCCCCTGAGACACTTATTTATACCGATAAAGGCAACTATTCCATTAAATCGCTGGCAGGAAAAAAGGTAAATGTATGGAACGGTGATAAATGGTCTGAAACCACTGTTATGCAAACTGGTAAACAGCAGAAACTGATTACTGTAAAAGTACGTGATGCAATTATTGGAAATGAATATCGTTATTCAACAATCTATTGCACCCCTTATCATAAGTTTATTCTCCATAACAATGACCGTATTGATGCACAACAGCTAACAGTTAACACTCGTCTATCTACATGGAAAGATGCTGCAGGAATTATTCATACACCTATCGTAACCGAAGTATTAGACGAAGGTCGCATCGATGACACCTATTGTTTCAATGAACCAATTAATCATGCAGGGGTCTTTAATGGTATTCTAACAGGCAATTGTAGCGAAATCATTGAATACAGCTCACCAGAGGAGACCGCAGTCTGCAACCTTGCCTCTATTGGTTTGCCCGCATTTGTCCATCATACCAGGGGCTCTAGTATTGGCAAGTTTGATTACGACCGACTTCGCCAGGTTGTAAAGGTGGCTATCCGAAATCTTGACCGTGTTATTGATATCAACTTCTATCCTACACCAGAGACACGGCGCTCCAATATGCGTCATCGACCTGTTGGACTCGGTGTACAGGGTTTGGCGGATGTTCTAGCGATGATGCGTCAGCCTTGGGAGTCCGAAAAGGCCGCCGATACAAATCAACGCATCTTTGAACATATCTATTACGCTGCGGTTGAGACCTCGGCAGAGATAGCACAAGAGCTCGGCACATATGAGACTTTCCAAGGCTCACCTGCTCAGCAAGGCCGACTCCAACCCGATCTCTGGAACGTTACACCACTAACAGAGGCAGATGGCTCACTAGATTGGCCGGCTCTTAGGGAAAAGGCCGCAAAAGGCCTGAGAAACTCCCTACTTGTTGCTCCTATGCCGACTGCAAGTACTAGTCAGATTCTCGGATATAATGAATGCTTTGAGCCATTTACAAGTAATATCTATACACGCCGAACATTGGCGGGCGAGTTTATTGTAATTAACAAGTATTTGATGCGTGATTTGCAGAAGATGGATTGTTGGAACGAGCTTGTTAAACAGAAGATTATTGCTCAGAATGGCTCAGTCCAAGGGATTGAGGAGATCCCTCCAGTAATTCAGGCACTATATAAGACAAGTTGGGAGATTAAGCAGCGCACCTTGATTGATATGGCGGCGGCTCGTGGTGCTTTCATCTGTCAGTCTCAGAGTTTGAATCTATTTGTCTCAGACCCTACATTTGCAAAGCTAACTTCAATGCATTTCCATGGTTGGAAGAAGGGCTTGAAAACGGGCATCTATTATCTGCGCACAAGGGCACCAATTATGGCTCAGAAGTTCACGGTTGACCCCGAGCTTCAGGCAATGGTGATTGCAGCTAAGACTCAGCGTGATAAAGAGGAGTTGGAGGGCTGCACAACGTGCTCAGCCTAGAAATTACAAAAAGAGCGATTATGTTAGATGGCAGAAGCAACGTTTGATAATATTAAGAAAACACTATTAAAGGTTGTTGAGGAGAAGAATGGCATTGAAAATCTCTATATTTTTCTACATGTCTTCAGTCAAGTTGCATTAAATATCATGAATAATGATTTATCATTAGAATCTATTAAAAAGATAACACTCCCGGATGGTGATTTAGCATTTGACGACGAGACAAGTAAACGGATATACGATATTATTAAGGAAAATGGAGAGACATTGAAGCAGTCGTTCGAGCTTATTAAACATGATATGCAACATGTGCATCGTCAATCCGGTGGTGCACCAAAAACCTTTGATAGAGAGCGGATTTTGGGTGCACTACAACAGGCACAACAGAAGGCCGACCTTGAATATTTCTCCATTGACGGCCTTTATTATAAGATTACTAATTTCATGGACAAGTTGGATGAGCAGAACCGTATTTTAGCACGTGAAATGGGTGTAACAAAATTTACTGAGGATATCCCTGAAGATCCTAATGTCAAGATACCGACTCCATCTGGTGTACCTATTGTTGTTAAGTTATCTGTAAGAATTTTTCCAACATTAATCAATGCAATTATTGAAATTATACGATTAGGTTTAGCATTAAATCCATTCAGTCCACCATTTATTGGAACCTTACTTGGATTTGCTCAAGGTGCACTCGATGTGGCTCGTGGGCGTTTTAAATACGCCATTCTCTCGGTTTTGGGAACATTGAGTCGTGAAATGTATTTTGTCTCTCTTATCTTAAAACTTATTCGTGATGTCTGGACATTAATTGAGCCGAATCTGGCTAACAGTTTACGTCTTCACATGTTTATGAGTGCAAAATCGATTTTCATTGGATTTTATTTACGGTTGTTCTCAATACTTGCACCAGACTTTATTCGTAAACAGTTTGATGAAATGGTAAAACCTATCAATGAATTGTATGAGAGATTGAATCAGCAGTTGGAGCAGTTTGAGGCGGATGCCAATAAAGTTGCAAACCCTGAGGGTATGATTGTAAGATTCCCACGAATCGGTGAAAATAACATGGTTACGCTGGATGATATTCAGTCTTTACAGTCCATTTTCGCTATTCCACAGATTGCATGTAGTGCAGAGATTCAGAGTATTGTGAGAAGTAGTCGTGTTATGCCACCATTACGATTTATGTTTGAAATGATGAATGTCCCCATATCTGACCAGGCTGTTCAGGATAGATGTAAAGGTGTTGACGACGAGGCTCTTAGTTCGTCTCTTATCACCATGATTGAACCCGAAATAACTCTAATTCCTGGTGGCCCCATGGATTTGGAGGCTAAGCGTGAGCATACTATTTCCGAGGTATCCGACATTGAGGGAGCTTCGTCTGCCGTTGATAAAATGGAGGCACAGGTTGAAGCACATGAGAATAGTCTTGAGCCGAAAAACGACATAAAAGTTCCATCCTTGTTAGATTCGGCCAAAGGGGCTCTTGCAGCTAAAGGTGTACCAACTTCCGCAAGTAATCTTAAGGGTATGGCTGTTGGGAAATTGAAAGCAAAGGCTGGTCTCCCTAAAGGTCTTGATATACCAACATCCTTGGAGAATGCTAAGAAGATGGCCGCAACGGCTGTACAAAAGAAGGTGGATGATACCGTAAATAAGGCTGTTGGGTCAGTTGTTAAGGGTGGGGTTAGAAGCTACAAATAATATACAATAAACGTATTTTATAATAGATATGGAAACTATTGTGAGTCCATCCGAGCAAATTGCATTAGTTGAAGATGATACTAATAGTTCGTTTTTACCATCTTTAATGTTTTTACCATTAACTCACGATACAATTTGGTCGATTGCTAATACACCCGATGAGCGTATAAAGTTATTTGAAGATTTGAAAAGACGTGCAGTTGCTATACATTGTGAAGAAGGTGAAGATATAGAGGATTTTGTTGAACCGCCAGGTTTCAATGAAGCTGAACTGAATGCTGCTAAAGACCGCTATGTGGAGCATGAATTACAAAAATTCCATAACCAAAGTTCTCCTGGTAAAACTGTGCATGTTTATATTGCATACGATAGACCAGATGATGACCTTCCTGGAGCAGGTGTCGTTGGAATAATCAGTTATACATTACTTGATGGTGAGAAAATAGTATTTCGGTATTATAAACCAACGCCTGCAGGAGACCTATATGCAGCTATTGCTTATATTAATTGGACTTGTAGTTTTACAAATCAGAAAGAGATTGCTGACTTATTGAAAGATAAAATGGCAAAACATCCTGATAAAAAATTATCAGTCGGTTCTTTTTTACTATATAATTTAACAAGGGTTTTCAGGAATTATGCTAATACTACAAGTACAGTTCCAATAAATCTTATAATTCTGTTTTCCGTTGCTCTAAGAACTGCACGAAAAGCTCATAGGAAAGTTGGAAAGCGCAGTACATGTAAATTTTTACTAGAATGGATCTCTATTGTTGATGATCGCTCAACAGTACTTGACTATTTTGATTATAAAT